>OHKQ01000580.1_pt1 | contig 16859 bp, 17 predicted proteins | sample 1568891 | NCBI WGS metagenome assembly OHKQ01 (sample SAMEA3879596, study PRJEB24766) | human gut metagenome | biome: human-associated habitat; feature: feces | place: USA | collected 1985/1987 | reverse complement strand
CGAATGCAGAGCGACGAGAGCTGGCTCTCAAAAGCTATGCTGAGGTGAAGCCTGACTTAGCCGAAGGCAAAGATACAACCCAAACACCCCGAAATCCAAATTTTTCGAGCACCTGATATCGCACCTCACTTTTTTACACCCTATCCACCCACCACCTTATATATTGATTCTCAATCATTTCAGAACCAACTTTCAGAAAAGAAAAAAGTGAAATAGGGATATGCATTATTTACCTCTGCAAACCACTTCCAAAGCTATGCATACCCCAAGTACATGCAGCTTCACCACCTACGCATCACTTATAAGCCCCATCCTTCGCTTCAAAAATCACACTCGGCTCCAGCACCTCAATCGTATGCCAAGCTCCCTGCGGAATCTGACAACCATATTGTCCCTCAGCCGGACAAAGCCGAATGCGCTGCACCTCTCTGAAGCGTTTCTCCTGCGTCACCTCCTGCGCATCCATTCCCCGGTCAAAAGCAGCTGCCTCATCCGCCGTCAAAGGCGAAAGCAAGGCATCCACCTCCTCGTAAATCACCTCATCCAGTTTGCCACACAGGCAAATTACCGTTTCCGAAGTATCCTCATGCCGGTGAATAGGTGCCACCGTACCCGGCATCAATGCATTCAGCAAACGCTGACTTGTATCTGCTTCCGAAGTACGCAAATCATAATGCTGTCGCAAACGCGGATTAGCCTGGGCTTGAATCAACAAGCCGTCCAAAAAAGCTTTATCCATTTTCATTACCTATTCCTCCACTTATCGCTCCGTTACAATTACCTTGAACGTTTGGAATATCAACTTGATGTCATACCAAAACGAGCTATTCTCAACGTACTCCAGATAAAGCTTAATTTTTTCCTGCATGATTACATGAATGTAGTAATCCTCCGGATCCTCAGCCTGCTCCATCAGTTCGTTCTCGTTGCGGAACTTAATACTCGCCGGGTCTGTGATGCCCGGACGCACATCTAGCACATGCATCTGTTCCGGTGTCCAGTAATTCACATAATGGCGCACCTCAGGACGTGGTCCCACCAAACTCATATCACCAATGAACACATTGATTAACTGAGGTAGTTCATCAAACTTATACTTACGTATGTAATACCCCGAACGCGTTACACGGGGGTCACGGCCACCTATCGTTACCAGCGAACCTTTGTCAGCACCCACACGCATGGAGCGGAACTTAAAGATGCGAAAGTCTTTATTACCGCAACCCACACGTACCTGACGATAAAAAACTGGTCCCTTTGAATCCAACTTAATCCAAATAGCCAAGATTAGGAACAAGGGACTTAAAACCACCAGACCACAGCCTGAAGCAACAATGTCGAATAATCTTTTCATGTATAATGCAAGTAAAAAGGCTTGAAGACAAAACACGGAATTTCATCTCCAAGCCCTTGATTTCAAACAGATACCCTCAACAAATCAGGGTCATCTACTTATTTTAAATTAGTCACAATATCAACAAAATTCTCAATCACATACGCCACATCCTCATCCGTCATACGCGTATTCAGCGGCAACGTAATTTCGTTCTCGAACATGCGGTAAGCATTCGGAAAATCCTTGATATCGAAGCCCATATTCTTGTAAGCAGTCATCATCGGCAGCGGCTTGTAGTGCACGTTCGTGGCTATGCCGCGCTCAGCCATCTGCTCTATCACGCGGTTAGCCTCCTCGCGCGTTCTGCCCAACAGACGCACCAGATACAAGTGACCCGACGAAGTATGCTCCTCGTTGTAATGATCCAGCACCGCCACGTTCAATGGCTTCAGCGCCTCATCGTAACGCGCAATCATCTCTTTCCGTCGTGCCAGCATACCTTCATAACGCTGCATCTGCACCAATCCGATGGCAGCCACCACATCCGTCATGTTACACTTGTACCATGTACCGATGATGTCATACTCCCATGCACCCAGCTTCGTCTTGGCCAGTGCATCCTTGTTCTGTCCGTGCAGACTCAGCAGCTGCGTCTTGCGGTAAAGGTTCTCGTTCCACGTTTCACCCTCAATTTCGGGCACTCCACAGAACGTGTTACCCTCCTGCTTGTCCAGCGTCTTTACCACCTGCTCGTTGCCGAAAGGCAAGTTCCACGTCATCGCACCACCTTCAGCAGTAGTCAGGTTCTTCACCGCGTGAAATGAGAATGAAGTGAAATCGGCAATCGCTCCCACCTTCACGCCCTTGCGTTCCGCACCAAAAGCGTGAGCTGCATCGCAGCAAATAGCCACGCGCCCAATTTGCTGCTGCAAATCCGTTACCGGTCTGAACAGGCTTTTCTTGGCTTCTACAATGGCCTTCAAGCGGTCGTAGTCGCAAGGAATACCGGCCAAGTCTACGGGGATAATCGCCTTTGTACGTTCCGTGATAGCAGCCTCCACAGCCTCATAGTCCATTTCGAGGCAGTCTTTCTGCACATCCACAAACACCAGCGTAGCGCCCACATGCTCCACAATCGAAGCACTGGCCGTATAGGTATAGGCCGGCACAATCACCTCGTCGCCCTTACCGATGCCCAGCAGTCGCAGGGCCATTTCGGCACAAGCAGTCTGTGAGTTCAAGCAAACGGCCTTATCAGCACCGACAAACTCAGCCACTTCTTTTTCCAGTTTCTTCGTGCGCGGTCCGGTGGTAATCCAACCCGACAGAATGGCCTCACGCACTTCATCAGCCTCAGCCTCCGTCATATCTGGCGGTGAAAAAGGCACATTACGCAGTTTCATTGTCATAACGTATTGTTTTTGTTGATTTTTGGATACGACAGAAAGCCCCAAAGTCCTCTTACGGTCTTTGGAGCTCAACATTCTGCTCTTATCTTATTGCTTAATCTTTATGGAATTCATACAAGCTGGAATTCCTACAAAAAGCCCTTTGAAGCTTTTTAATTTTTAAACAGTTCCTTAATCTTCTTCCCCTTTTTTCAGAAAGCCATACACAAACTGCCACACATAACCCACCATGCTGTAGTGTGCCACGTCGCGATACTTCCACGAATGCTTGAATGCATTTCCAATCACATGCATACGCTCATACCAGATGCCTTTACTCCTATTATATATAGCGGTGTCATCATACAGCGCACTCTCTATGGTTCGTTCAGCATACGCACTGTCGGCAAATATCGTCGGGTCGTGCAGTTCTACACCAAGGTACTTCACGGCTATTGTGTTCAGTACATCCACAAAACCATCCAACTTGAATCGTTTACACTTTGCATAGAAATCAGCCCACACCACTTTGTCTTGATTCGCCTTTATCCAGCAAGCCCAATCCACAAAATGCCGCAGATTGATGCCTTCCACCAGAAAGTGCAGCAGCGAATGGTAGAGCATAAACAGCCCTTCGGCTTCAAGGGGTAAAACGTAAAGTTCCGTTCCATCCAATTTTTCTAGATGGCAACCATCGTCTATAACCTCAACCATAAAATCATGCAGCCACTTGTCTGCACCGCCTCGTCTGGCTGCTGTAAAGTACTGGTGGTTTTCTATCGTCAGTTGCTTGTACTGAATGTGCGAATGCTTATACCATCCATCGTCTACAGCCAACCCCATGGTACGTGCCACATCATTGCCAATGTGGTAGGCACAATGTCCTTGCCTATCAATCAGGTAGCAATCCAAATCGCCAAACTCTCTATGCCCGGGTTTTGTGTAATAGCGGCTGTGCGCCACCCCCTTAAACACGATGGTCTTCACCCCATGTTGCTTCCAAAGTCTTGCTACCTCGTTAGCCAATGCCAAATGCTGCGCATACATTTTTTCCACAAAGACCGTTTGCGCATAACACTGCATCACAGTCATGCGATCAGGAAAGTTATCACAAGCCTCATCAGCTTGTTTCAATAGTTCCAGGGCTTCAAATACCAATGCGCGCACACCTTGATTTTTCGCCAGTTGCATCACCTGCGACCAATCCACTTTTTCTGCAATTTTCTGCACTCGTAGATTGAGAGCTATATCCAGTAAAAGCAACAAGGTTCGAACTGACTCTTTTATTGGCTGCTTACTCATTATTTTTTTAACTTTCTTCCGGTAAACATGCCTACAATTGTTCCCCAACCATAGGAAATATGTACACAAAAGAACATTAGGAACAGGGGAAAGAAATACTTCCATCCATGCTCTTTAGCTGCTATAAACGAGGCTCCCAAGTCGCAAGCAAAATATAGTCCTAATCCTGCAGCAAGTGCGTAAGCAAAGTATACGTGTATCCATGAAAGCAAGAATCCGAACATTATACCTAAGACAAAGAGCAAAGGCACCAAATGTCGAAGTCCAATAGACTCTCTGTCCACATAGAATAAATGTCCGATAGATTCTCCATTGGCATACATTTGTCTACATGAAGCTTTCAATGTTGGACGAGCATAATATGAACTTATTATCTGTGGATCAAAATATACCTTGTATCCAGCTTTTCGAATACGCGAGTTATACTCATTGTCTTCTCCACGAGATAAATCTTCACGCATACCACCAACCTTATTAAATACTCTACGAGGAAAACAACCAAAAGGAACTGAGTCCACATAATCAGGTTTCAAGCCTACACGGAATGCTGAGCCCCCAATGCCAAAACGTGAATAGTTAAGAATGGCATTTGCTTTTGCCCATAAACTATCATTAAAGGGAAGAATGATACAACGCCCACCAACATTACCTCTTTCACTATCAGCAACCAAACCTTTAACACACATTTCTATATAGTCTTTATTGTATAGAGCATGTGCATCCAAGCGCACAATGTAAGGTGCCTCCGAATTTTTCACACCTATATTAAAGGCTATCGACTGTATGCGTCCAGGGTTATGAATGAAGCGGATGTTCTTATATGTTCTGCCATACTCCTCCACTATTTCCCTCGTTCTGTCTTTGCTTCCGCCATCTACCACCATCACATCCATCTCTACAAACGGATACGACTGGTCAATGACAGAATCCAAACAACGAGCTATAAACTTTTCTTCATTGAGAGTGGGGATTACTACTGCTACTGTATAGCTCATAAATCTATCTTTTTCCTAATAACAATCTGATTCTATGCTGAAGTGTCATCGGTATTAAGCTCCATATTGAATATGCCACTTTATAGTCATGTGCCTTCCAATAAGTATGTACGTCCGTCCAACTTTTGCTTTGCTTCCACAACGAAATAACGACCTTTCTTTTATCTGTATGGCGCGAAGGATGATTCAAGGGCTCATTTCCATCCTTGATGTCTTCATAATCCACTTCAAATGTTTCTATAGAAGATGATTGAATAACCGACATTCCTTTCGGGGTATTGACAATTAAACAAGAAACGCCCTTTTCAATATTAATTTTTTCTTTCAGGTCTTCTCTTCTGCCTACCACGCCCCAAAAATCGCCGAGCGTAATGTCCGCTCCTCGTTCCTGTTTGGCATACGGACAGACATAACAAGAATCACGGTAAGTTTCTCCTTCCAGAAAATAAGTCATATAGGAAGACAAGCGATGATTCACTTTCTTGGCTTTGCCATTTTTATAAGTTATCAAGTTATTGAAAGTCCAACCTTGTCCTTTATCTCTGAAAACAAAATGTTTTATTGCTGCTTTATCATAGGCTTCAAGGGCAGAGTGAAACATCTCCACATTGGGAACGCCATGACAGATAACCTCTACGGTCAACAGATTTTCATGATTTTTGGTAAATCGTTTTACAGCTGCTACCTGACAAGGTGTTCCTGAAAAAAGCACATTATATCCCTCCTTCAATGCAGTAGCAACCTGGGCATAGATACCATCTGTATAACTCTGAACATACTTCGAACCATACATCAATCTCACCTTGCTTACCTCATCTGTTAATATGTGCCTAGGGTTTAGGTTCTCGTCCAGAATACAACCGGCTACCATCCATCCTTTTTCTATCAAACACTCAGCTATAGCAGCAAATACACCGCCCGAAGACGACAACTTAATTTTCTCCGAATCTGTGCGAACTGCTGCAAAAGTATCTTGCGGAATAATGGACGTTTCTGGGTTTACTATCACACATTTTTTGGCACAAAGGCCACAATCTATGCATACAGCATCGTCAATCACCGGACGTAAATACCCTAACCCATCGGGCTGCATTGTGATACAGTCTTTAGGACATATATCAACACAAAGAGCGCATCCTGAACAGTCCTTAGCTTGAAAATCGACAACTCTTTTATTTTTAAAATCCATATATACCTATACTTGATTCATTACTTATCGGCTGTCTTTGCGCACGAAACTATTGATGCTTTCAAATACTCCCTTGCCACCTTTCTTTCGGCATTCAGAATACTTTCCGACTTACTAAAGTCCATAATTTCATCCTGCGCATTTTCAGATTGAGGTTCATATCTATACTCCAAATGCAACTTTTTCAACAGCGAAACAACCCTGCTACTTTGCGAATGAGCAGCTCCATAGTTTCGGTCAAACACAAAAAATGGGGTGTGCAGATTGATTGAGAAAGCAGTACCATGAAATGAGTCGGTCACAACCATCTCGGCATTATCCACCAAACTCAGAAAATCAAGTGGTCCACTTGGCACCAATTTATCGGCATAGCTCATATCAGTATGTTCGTAGGGAATTGCTATCACCTCACACTGAAATTTTTCTTTCAATCTTCCGATACACTGCTTTGCCTGCTCTGACGGAGCGTCCAGAAAGTATGCCAATATGTACTTACTCTTTTGTCGGGGAATAACCAAATAGTTTCTCCACGTGTTGCCATCCAGCAGCAGTGTTGGGTCTAACAAATGCAAAGCCGTCCTTCCACAAACGTTCTTGATTAACTTTACACCGCTATCTTCTCGAACCGAAATACAATCCACCTCGTTAATCCACTTTTTCAACTTTTCTTCATTGAACGGAGCAATAAAGTCATGCCCTAGGCTGGTAGCAAAGGAAATTCGTTTACCTTCAGGTGCAAAACGCAGGTAATACATGGGGTCTACATATAAGGATGTAGGATTCCAAAGTTGGTCGCTGCCGGCCACACAAGCTATTGCTATTTTAGCCTCTTCCTTAAGCAACTTCCAACTCATACGCTGGGGTTGCAGATAATTTTCTTCAAAATCCTCAAACCTTTGCACAGAGTCTCCCACCAACGACTTTTGATACGAACTCCTATAGGCTTTTAAAGTCTTTGAATCAGCTGTCAAAAGTGTGCGCCACAATATAGTCAGCAACTTTCCCAGCCTAACATCTCGTCCTTTTATCACACTTTTTCTTGCTACTAATTCACAGTCATAGCCCAACTCTTTGATAATGCACTTTGTGGCATAAGTCTGCAAACTTGAACCATAATTATAGCCGGAAAACAATGTGGTTAATAGTATTTTATTCATGCTTCAAAATAAGCGATATTTAAGTAAGCAGTCATTGGGGCGCATACCCCAAAGAATAGGCACTTATTTTGTGTCCACCTTTATGACTCTTTATAATTCAATTTTTAACTTTAAGGACTACTCAAGTCCGATAGAAGAAGGTAAGAAATGAATAATCTAACCCCCCAAAGATGCTTATAAAACACTTAACAAGATGGCACTATACAGAACTTCCATATAGATAATATACACTACTTAAATACGGTATAGGCATTTAATAGAATATCTTCTAGAGTTGCATCTTTATCTTTTGACAAAAAGCCTGATATCTTTTTCAATTCCACATCATAAGGTTTATTATTCAGTATATTCATACAAAGAGTATTGTATTGGATATATTTTTGCATGGTAGAAAAAACCAATTTTTCATCTTTATTCGTTGTATCAACAATCTTAAATAACGAAGGCGTCTGTTCTTTTATGCTTTCATGCAAACTACTAAATAAAGAGTCCAAATCTTCAGGTTTACATTTTGCATCGAAGGAAATATGATCCTCTCCACTTACTTTTTCTCCATGAATGGTTGAAATATTTGCATGAAGGAAATTACAATTAGCATGAGGTAAATCCATTCTAATCAAAATGGGTCTCATATTATTATCGAACAAATAGATTTTCATTTGAGTCGTATGATCTTTACTTCCCCTTTGATCAGTTCTTTTCTTGGTAATTAATGGACTTAGTGGTATTTCAATGCGATACAAATGACTATTATGATATCTATATTGCAGATATATCCACATATGGTAAAACGATTCAGCATGATACAAAGATGAACATGTTGCATCTAAAAATAAAGCACAAAGTTGGCAAAACGCAACCATCATATTGTGTTCTAAAACCAAAGAATACAAAGCACATTGTTTAACTCTATCGAACTTTGCAAAACCTTCTGAATACAATACGTGGTGAGTATCTATAATATTCTTTATAGATCTTGAATATCCCCAATAATCATGATGAGGATAAAAGTACTTAACTTCATCCATCGTTAAATCCTCATCACGAAAATGTAATTGAAACGAGAATAACCAAGTATTTAGAGCTATTAAACCTTCTGATTGTTTTTGTATGAACTCAGCCATTTCTCCACACGAAGGATCTTGTAATTTGAAAAATACAGTTTGACCATCATCTAAAGCTTTTAACGCAAAATTCATTACAATAGAAACATATGTATTCTTTTCATCTATGAGATTAATTTCAATCTTTTTTCTGTCATCTTGTATACATAGTTTAAAACTACTTGACAACCCTTGATAAGCCTGCTGTAATGTGCAATTACAAGGAGTTGGTAATTTAAATCTATTCCAATCCTTAAAAAAAACATCAAATGACACCACAAATCCACGAACATAAAAATAAAATTTCGTGACCATCTCCCTCTTGTAATCAGACAACGGACTATTAAATTTTATTTTGAAGTAAGAATCGTTTTGCAGAAGCATTTTTAACATTACTCTTTATAAATACTCTTTTTACCCACAATCTATGAAAAATCAATTCACTATGCTATCTTTCTTCAAAAAATCCCTTCAAAGAATACTTCAATGCTTGGAACACCGATATTCCATCGTGCGCATAAACCTTACGTCTAAAGATAGGCCAATAAAGCATATATATCATGCCTAAAAATGGACCAAATATTCTTCTATCTGTCCAGCCTAGATTTACAAAAAACTTTTCATCATAACCTTTAAACCATTGACTTGGACTAGGATTGACAGTAGCTATTACATCTGGACAATATAACATTTTAAGTTTCTTTCTTTTCACAGCAAACATGAACATATTCTCTTCACCTCCACCATTCCCGGTGCCTGAACCCATTTTTTCATCGAACCAGATATGGTTATTCAACATCAAGTTACGAGCAAACGTAACTTGAAGTGAAGAAGTCTTTAGGATTTGCTTAAATCCTAAAGACTTCTTCACTTCAGGATATTTTTTATCAATGTCTTTTCGAGTAAGGGCAAAAGCTATAAGAGCTGCATTAGGATTTTCTGTATATGCCTTAAGAATTTTTTCTTCGCAGCCATCAGCTAAGGTTTCATCATCGTCACAAATTAGGCAAATATCTCCCCATGCATTACGCAAAGCCATATTCCGACTTTTAGAAAGCCCTCGTTCTGTTGTACAAATAAATTTAGCTTTACACTTTCTTCCTTTCTTATTTACAAAGTCAAAATTCTCAATGGAATCTTTGTCACATTGATTAACAATTACAACGTCCGACTGAACATTATTACGTTCAATGATGCTTGCATCTACTTGATGCATACAAGATATTAATAGATTAAATGTCATAAAACAATGATATTTGGAATTCTTAATTACACTTCTTTCCCTTCTATTAAATTAATGTACTTATCAATAAATACGGAAGCACTAAATAATTCAACACCCTTAGTTCTATTTAAAGCACCCATATTTAAACGTTCTTCTTCTGAAATCAATGAAATTTTTTTTATTTTTAAAGCTATATCAGTTGGATCTTTAGGATTGAACAAGAATCCTCCAATCCCATCTTCTATCAAAAAAGGATTATCACAAACATTACTACAAATTACTGGAAGTCCCGAACACATAGCCTCACATACAACATTTGGGAAACCTTCATATAACGACGGTAAACAAAAAACATTTGCTTTCTTATAATAATTCTCTATATCCGATTGAGATGGATAAAATGTCAACACATCTTCCAAATGATATTCTTTAACAAGTTGTTTATGGATTTCTGAATTTCCTCCCCCATTGTCCCCATACCATGATACATGGAATTTAACACCCATATTCTTGGCTATTTTAACAGCCTCAATAAAAGTTGGAACATTCTTTTGATGAGAGTGCCGAGCGACTACAATTATTTTTAAGCCTGCATAAGACACCCCATTATCTGCTGGAGTAAACTTATTTGAATCAATATAATTTGTAATAGTATAAGTTTTATGCTTTAAAGTTCTAAAATGAGACTTTATGTAGTTTGTTTGCGTAAAAGAATTAGCTACTATATAATTAGCAAAATTATATAACAAAAACTTCAATTTTTCTTTAATTGAAAGAACTTGCGTTGTATTTCTTTCCGAAACAATAACGCGGAGCTTGGGATTGAATAATTTAAGAATTGAAGCAATCATCACAGGACCATCAGAATACGCAATTACGACATCATAATTTTTGGCATTAAAAACTTTTCTCGTATTAGAGATTTTATTCCAATAGTTATTTACTTTCAATTCTATTTTAATTAGTGGAATATTATGCTCTTTAAGAGCATATTCATAAAAATAGTTCGGGTGATAACAGTACACATCCACTTCATAGCCCTTAGCCTTTAGTAAAATAGCAAGATTTGTAATTTGTCTTTCAGCACCACCAGAACCTAATTCATCAATGTAACAAAGAATTTTTTTCATTTCGAATTTTTTTTAATAAAGAAGTTTATAATGTAAAAAATAATCAACATATGAAGAACGCTACTCACTTCATAAGCAAAAGAAGATCTTCCCATATATATAGCATGTTCAGCAACCTTCAATATAACAGCTAAACTAATAACTGAAAGAGAGCGATTTTGCATTATTGATATATCTAATTGTTTAAAAATTGAACCCAATAAAAAACCTACTATCATTATACCTAATAATCCCAACTCAAGATATGCCTCTCCATACATAGATGAACCTTCGTTGAATATATAGTTTAATCCTTGACTGGATATACTAAAATATACAGCACTATTTATCTCTTGAGGCTTAAATCCGAAATCAGTTAAATACTTTGTTTTAAAACCTGGAATCGAAGTTAATAAAGAGAAAAAGGTATATTTCCCATAAGAATATGTAGTTTTATTATTTTCAATATCCCTTAATGCCATAACATGGGTATCAATACTTTTTGATAATTCTTCAGTCCCCATAAATATTGATTGATTGTCAATTTCTTTCCTACGCTCAACAGATTCTGTTATTTTTTCAGCAATATTTAAATCAGAGGACCTTGAACGAAATGTACCAAGAAATGTAACGAAAGTTGCACCTAATACTAAAGTTAGTATAACTATTGAAAATTTGAACCGATACTTGGAATACCATACAAAAGCATATACTAGTGCCAAACTATTATAAATAACAGGTCCTCTATCACCACTCAGAAGTCTAAGAATCAAGTATAACAAAACGCATACCCAAAATAAAACAGGAAAACCTTTTAAAAAATTCTTACATGTTTTGGATTGATTATGATTAAAACTTAATAACTTAACATAACATGCTAATGTAATATGAAAAAAGACTTGAAAAAGGCTTTCAAATGAGTTCGTAAGAGAAGCTTGATAATCATATGCGCCACTTCCTATATAAGATGCACCAGACAAATAGAAACGGACATCTATTGATGATACAAAAAGCCCAAAAGACAAGAGCATCAAAATCAGCCATGCTGACGCATGTAATTTATTTGTATCATTTTTCACTTGATTAAAAAGTGTATTTTGAGACTTTTTAAGACCTAAAATATAGGCAAAAAGGAAAATTGATACAGAAAAGAAACTTTTATCAGCATATTGAGATGCACCTACAAATACCGTTTGTTCTAAAGATGAATAACCTAAATAATCATCAATTGACAGTTGATAGCCTACAATTATAAGACCCAAAAAACATATTATGCTAGGACGCAACCAAAACTTTTGAACAGTCACATCACGTTCTTTTATATAATAAAAGCATGCAATACTAATAGTAAATAACGCCCAGGGTATATATAATATTGAGAGTGCCTTTTCATCCGAAAGGAGAAAAAGAATGCAACTAAAAAGCATTCCTAAGAAACAAAATATTTTTACCATTAGTATTTTATTTTTTGTATTAGGTTTTCAATGTAATGTTTAATTTTCACATATTCAGGTACTCCAATATAATAACAAACGATAATATAAGCACATACAACTAACGTATACAACAAATAGCTTATAAAACTTGTAGTATCTGCAAATAGACTTACGCATGCTACTAATATAATCGGACTAAACATCAAAATATTTTTAATCAAAATTTCCATCCTTTGCTTACTACGCTTAGAAATATAAAACATGCTCATAATTGCTGAAAAAACAGAACACAAAACAATAGATACAACCATCATTAGAAAACTCTGAAAACCGATGGAAACTCCTATACAAATCATAAAAAAAAGAAATGGATAAAATTCCATCCTAAAAATATCCCGAGTAAAACCTAGAGCTTTTAATAAGTTTCTATTAACATTTTTTACCAATAATGGATAAGACGCAAACATTAAAATTTGAAAGGTATAAATGCAGTCAATCCATTGTTCACCCAAAATAATCAAAATTATAAGTCTAGCGAAGCATATAATCAAAGTTATCAATGGAAAACAAAAGGCATATACCATCCTGCTCATTTGAGAAGCTTGCAAATTAAACTGAGCAACATCAGTACTTAACTTGGCAAATACAGGAAAAAAGGTTTTATCAGCTATACTCTGTATTAAAGTAGTAGGAATACTTTGCAATTTAGCTGACTGTACATAAATTCCTGCCAGATTCATATTAAATGTTTTTGCAATTATATTATTACTAATATTGTTGGTAATGGACTGTAACAATGTAGATCCCATAAGATTAATCCCGAAACTAAACTGATCTTTAAATCTCGAAAAATTAAATCTCAAATGAGGAATATATTTTGTAACCCAAATTACACCTAAAGAATTTACCGACACTGATACTAAAGACTGCAATATAAGAGCAAAATAACCTCCAATAAAATACCCCCAAACTAAAGCTGATATTAGCCCAAGAACACCAGATAAAAGACTTATTATTGCAAGAATTTTAAATGAAAAATCTTTTAATAGACGTGCTGTTGAAATAATAGAAACTGATTGTATGATAACAACAATCCCACATATTCTCGTACCCATTATTAAAGATTCATCTGCATAAAAATGTGCTAACCAGGGCGCAGAAAAATATAAAACGATATACAAGATACAACTTACAATCAAGTTATACAGAAAGAGTGTATCATAATCTAATGAATCAACATTCTGTTTTTTAACTATATAGCCACCCATTCCAGAATCTGCTATTAACTCTGAAATAGTAATAAAAATCAAGAGGATTCCATAAGTACCAAAATCAGAAGGAGTTAATAATCTTGCTAGAATAACTGTTGCAAGAAAATTCAATCCTAATCTACCAAATGAATTTACGGCATTCCAAAATAAACCTAACTTTATTTGTTTGTCATCACTCATATTTAAAAATTTCAAAATAATACAGTATCCAAAAGTATCAAATAGTATTCACAACAATTTCTTATAGATACTTTTTAGAAACAAAAGATGATTCATCTAAGGATAACAAAAACTTCTTTTTCTCTTTAGGGTTCATCATCTTAGAATGTACATTGTATTTAAGATTTCGTTGTATATAATCACTTGTGTAACCTATAATTTTAGCAGGATTACCAGCCACGATTACTCCAGAAGGAACTGATTTAGTTACTATACTACCTGCAGCAACTAAAACGTTATCTTCTATTATTACTCCCGGCATTATCTGTGCCCCAGTCCCAATGTATACCCAATTTCCTATTACCACTTTTCCAAACATATCAAAATCGGGTACTTTCTTTCGAATAAAATTACCCCCCCATGTGTATGTATTTTACAATCAGTTAATTGACAATTAGACCCTATAGTAATCAGATAGGGTTCACTGCTCCAATGATGGTAGCCACATAATACATCGCTACCTATTTTTACACCTAAAAAGCGAGCATACTCTGTAGGATTTGTGCAAAATCTGTAATAAAATCGCTTTACTATATCAATAATATATCGAATCATTTTAAACAACTGAATATTAAACATACAATCTATTAAGATTATACCCCAAAGAGTACTCACTTTTCAGTATCAACCTTTACAGATTTGTTATTATTAGAATGAAAGAAAATTATAAGCCAACAAAGCGTTAACGATTATGAGCGATAGTATTGTTAACATCTTTAAAATCATGTAATTTAATCCAATTGTCTAACTTTGCTTCTACATGGTTCTTTAAATTTCTATATTCATCTGCATTCTCATTGTTTTCTTCTATCATCTTTTGAATAACACATATTATTCTATTTATAATACTTAAGTCACATCCAGTAAGACTTAATTCACGTAAAGATTCTGAAGAAGGTTCCATTGTCCTTAGCTGAAATTCACTTATTATTTTACGATTTTCATATACTTTACCCATAACTAAATTAACTCTTTCGTTAAACAAATCTATGTCTGCCATCATTGTTTCATCCCAACTTGTATTCGACAGATACAGGATATAAACAATATTGGAATTTTGCATGTCTGACCAAAATGTCATTGTTGTTGAATTCATTATTTTTAAAATTGTTAGCAATCAAATTAACGCATACTTCAAAGAGTAGGCACTTCTATCTGCCTACCTTCACTGACTTGTTAAAATTTAGATTGATGATTAACGTTAAGGATTTTTCAAGTCCGATACAAGATGGTAAGAAAGAGGAATAATCCCTGCAACCCTCAAAGATTTTTATAAAGAAAATAAGCTGAGTTAATCTGTATTCCTTCTCCTGTTGCCAGCAAATTTCTTACCTAAAGCACCGGCAGCTTTGGACTTGCCCGATTCTGAACGTTTAAAGTTTGAAGAAGCTTCTTTTGATAAAGCCAATTCTTCCTCGAGAAGACGGTTTTCACGTTCCAAAGCTTCTTTTAAGGCACGTTCCTTTTGAATTTCTGCACGAATGGTATTTTTATCCACATGCATATCTTTCAACTCGTCGTTCATTTTGGTCAATTCTGCTTTCCTTTTGGCCAACTCTTCCTTCATATCGTCATGCACTGCACGCATCGCACGCAAGTCTAAACGCTGACTTTCGTTTTGTGCTATCAGATGCGCAATGATTTGATCTCGCGGGTCGGTTGACATAAGTTCTTGTATAAATCACTTTGAATGATACCCTGCATACCACTCTGCGAACTTACGTAGTCCGTCGCGCAAACTGGTATTGGGTTTAAAGCCGAAGTCTTGTTCTAAGGGGGTGGTGTCGGCGTAGGTTACGGGGACATCACCCGGCTGCATCGGCACGAGTTCCTTGTGGGCTTCAAAGTCGTAATCCTGTGGGAGGACTCCGGCACGAAGCAGTTCTTCCTGAAGGATGGTGACGAAGTCAAGGAGGTTTTCGGGAGAGTTGTTACCGATATTGTATACCTTATAAGGAGGTATGGGGAGTCCGTCTTCACCGTTCTGTTTTTCGGGGGCGTGCTGCATGATGCGAACAACACCTTCTACAATATCGTCTACATAAGTGAAGTCGCGTTTGCAGTTGCCGTAGTTGAAGATTTTGATGGTTTCGCCTTTCACCAATTTGTTGGTAAAGCCGAAGTAGGCCATGTCAGGACGGCCGGTAGGTCCGTAGACAGTGAAGAAGCGAAGACCGGTGGAGGGAATGTTGTAGAGTTTAGAGTAGGCATGGGCCATCAACTCATTGCTTTTCTTGGTAGCTGCATAGAGACTGACAGGGTTGTCTACTTTATCATCGGTTGAATAAGGCACTTTCTTGTTGCTGCCGTAAACGGAAGAGGAAGAGGCATAAACCAGATGCTCTACTTCATGATGGCGACAGGCTTCCAATATATTGTAGAAACCGATGAGGTTGCTTTGAATATAGGCATCGGGGTTGGTAATGCTATAACGCACACCGGCTTGGGCTGCGAGGTTCACCACTACAGCGATATTATGCGCTGCAAATATTTTTTCTACGGCTGCTTGGTCGGCAATCGATGCGTGAACGAATGTCCAATCACGATTCAGTGCTTCGATTTCTTTCAGACGTTCGTATTTGATATTGACATCATAATAGTCGGTAATGGAGTCTATACCTATTACTTTAATGTGCTGCACATCATGGAAAAGACGCTTTACCAAGTTGCTGCCGATAAAGCCTGCTGCACCGGTTACCAATACAGTTTTTCCTTCAAGATTTACGTTGTATGTTACCATGCCTTAGTCTCTTCTAAAAATGTCACGCGTGTAAACTTTCTCTTCGGCATCTTTCAGGCAATCGTCAAAGCGATTGGCTATGATGGCTTTGCTTTGTGCTTTGAATTCAGCTAAGTTGTTCACCACTTTGCTACCGAAGAAAGTAGTACCGTCTTCCAAGGTGGGTTCGTAGATGATGACTTCTGCTCCCTTTGCCTTGATGCGCTTCATGATGCCCTGAATGGCAGACTGACGGAAGTTATCGGAGTTCGACTTCATAGTCAAACGGTATACACCTACAATACAACTGTGTTCCTTGCTGGCATCCCACTGTCCGTTTTCGGCATAATAACCAGCCTTGCGCAATACAGCATCGGCAATGTAGTCCTTGCGTGTGCGGTTCGATTCCA
>OHKQ01000568.1_pt1 | contig 17121 bp, 10 predicted proteins | sample 1568891 | NCBI WGS metagenome assembly OHKQ01 (sample SAMEA3879596, study PRJEB24766) | human gut metagenome | biome: human-associated habitat; feature: feces | place: USA | collected 1985/1987 | reverse complement strand
ATGTTTAATACATTCTCTTTTACAGTTTCATCTGTGAAATATGAAGTATGATTTTGAAAATATTTAATGTAATTATTCCCATTCTTATATTCACAATATGTGATAATGAAATAAGCTATGACATTTTGAATAAATATTTCATATAAGCTCTTATTGTATTTTGTAGCATCAATAAAAGAAATAAGTCTATTGAAATCAGAGAAACACTGTTTGATAATTCTGAGATTTTCTGTCTGTGAAGCTATAAACAAGTCAGATATTAACTCTTTATTGTCCTGAAGGTGGTGATTGTGACTATCGTTGATGAAAGTTTCTATAATAGTGTCTAAATCTTGTCTTATTGAAAAAGTTTGACCAATTAATTTTTCCTTAAATTCCGCATATTTTGATGGTAATGTATTATTCTCAGATTGCTTTTTGATTTTATCTTCATCCCCTATTATTATAATTTTACATTTAGAATGTTCAACCAAATTATTTATATAGCCAAAGATTTCATCTATTGGAATTTTACATCGTTCTAAATCATCAAATATAAGAATTTTATCTCCTTTGACATAATCATTGGGTTTCGAAAGAATTTCAATAATACTTTCTGTGTCAAAAATAGCAGAAAAATCCCTTGTATTGCCATCACCATTAAAGTCGAAATTTCCTTGTGTGGCTGTCTTTATTATCCCACAAAAAATTTTTTTTGCAACTTTCATACCTTTAGAATACAAAAAAGGTCTTAACTCTTTACGTATAAGATATGAAACTTGAGAAATAGAAGAAGCCCCATAAAGGCTAATATAAATTGGTCTTAATTTGATACAATTTGGGGGTACTGTTTCATTATTTTTATTTTTCCATTTTTCTATCAGTTGATTAATATAAAATGTTTTGCCACATCCCCATTTTCCTTGTATTAATACGGCATATTGAGGATTATCCATATTAAGATAATCATTCAGATACTTAGTTATATAATCAATATTACTCATAGGTTACTTATATATATTCTAACGCAAAGATAATAAATATTTTATGAAGGCTTCATCCGTGCTTTAGTGCCAGATGGAACCGTTTTTTTTGTGCCCGTATGCGGGGAAAACGGGTATTGCGGAAGAAAAATAAGGAAAATCATTCCCTACTATGGAAATACTATGGATTGTGCCTGCGTGGAGTTGCGCACCTTTGCAGCGTAACCAATACGGAAGGATATGGAAATAATAACGATGGACAATGAGGTCGTGAAGACGATGATGGAGAAGATAGATCGCATAGCGGACTATGTTTTCAAGAAAGACAACGTGCCGAAGGAGGAAGCGGAAATCCTGCTGACGAGCGAGGAGGCGGCGGACCTGCTGAAAATCAGCACGAGAACACTGCAACGGATGCGAAAGGACAAGACTATTCCCTACATGATGGTGAGAAGCAAGTGCCGGTACAGACTGACGGATCTGGAGGAATGCGTGAGACGGAAAATCGTACACTGCAATCCCAAGACGCTGGAGGAGTTCAAGCATAACTACCTGATGACAAGAAAGGAGGCGGATGATGGAAGGGATTGGTAAGGATGTGTTCGAGGAATGGATGAAGCGTCTTATGGAACGGATTGACCGGCTGGACAGCATCATATCGGTACTGATAAACAAGGAAGCGGCGGGCGTGAAGTACATGGACGGAGAACGGCTGTATGACAATCAGGACCTGTGCGAGATGCTGAGAACGAGCAAACGGTCGCTACAGCGGTTCCGCAGCGAATACGGACTGCGTTACCAGAAAATCAGCCGCAAGACCTACTACAAGGAATCGGACGTGCTGGAGTTTATCAGCCGGAACATGGAAGAGGTGACGCTGGACGGCAAAAAGGTGCTGAAAGTGAAGGAAGGAACGGGAAAGAAAGCTCCGGGCAAAACGGCGAAAGGGAAAAAAGGAGGCAGAAGGAATACCGGGACTGACAAACGCACGTGAAACGTAGGCGAAAAGAGAAACCGGAAGTGGATGGTGAATCGGATGTAAACGGAAAGCTGAGGGCGAGCCTGATGCAAACCGGGACTGAAAGGTGAACGGGAAACCGGAACGAAAAGATAAACAGACCTGCACGGGAATACCGGCGGGACTATCATCAAACAATAAAAAAATCAATTAATGGAACAGAAAAAGAAAAAGCAAGAGGATGTACTGGTCGTCTGCGACGAGAAGACGGGCGAAATCAGTGTGGTTGCCGGACTGGATGCCAGGGGCTATCCCAAGAGGGCACAGGCAAAGGCGGAACACTCGCAGGAGTTTTTGCGCTTTGACCGCCACGGGGATGCGATAGACAATTTCATGAGAAATTTCTACCGCCAGTGTAAGGAGCCGACACGATTCGGTTTCTACAGGGTGGCAGCGGATACGGTGGAAGCTCTGCTTCCGGTTATCAAGGACCTGCTGAAAGACCCTGTGGCGAATGCTGACCTGCTCGCACCGCACAAAGTGGATACATCGGCGTACCAGCAGGCTGAGGAACAGCAGACTACAGAGGAGGCGAAAAAAGAAAATGCCGAAACGGAGACTGAAGAACAACAGACTGCGGAGGAGGTGAAAAAAGAAAATGCCGAAACGGAGACTGAGGAACAGCAGGCTGCGGAGGAGGCGAAAAAAGAAAATGGCGAAACGGAGGCTGAGGAACAGCAGGTCGCGGAAGAGGTGAAAAAGGAAAATGCCGAAACGGAGACTGAGGAACAGCAGGTTGCGGAGGAGGCGAAAAAAGAAAATGGCGAAACGGAGGCTGAGGAACAGCAGGTAACTGAGGAGGTGAAAAGAGAAAATACGGAGGAAAACAATGTGGAACAGAAAACGGACGAGAAAATGGAAGAAATGAAACAGAAAAATCAGGAACAGCAGCCGCAGGCGGCGGAAACGCAGACGGCACAGGGACAGCAGCCCGCACAGGAAGGGCAAGCGCAGGCAAAACCGGAGAAACCGAACCTGATTGCGGACAGCGATGTGGACTGGAAGGAACTGGAACAGTTCGGTGTGAAAAGGGAAAACCTGTCTGAAAAGGACATGAAAGCCCTGATGAACTACGGGAAGACAAGGCTGGTGACGGTGGAACCGGTGCTGGGCGGAGAACGCTACGAGCTGCAAGCCCGACTTTCGTTGCAGAAAGCGGAGGACGGAAAGCTGAAACTTACCCCCCACTTCGTACGCCATGAGCCGAGACTCGACGTGCCATACAACGGCTATACATTCACGGACGAGGACAAGCAGGCACTGAAACAGACGGGCAATCTGGGCAAGCTGGTGAACGTTGCCGATACGAAGACCGGAGAGATGCGCCTGGCGTACGTCAGCATCGACCGACTGACGAATGAGATTGTGGACGTACCGACGAACAAGGTGCGCATCCCGAACCGGATCGGACTGACGGAACTGTCGAAGGCGGAACAGGAAATCCTGCGTGCGGGGCTGGCACTGCCCAAGGAGGTGACACTGAAGGGCGGGCGAAAGTTCGAGGCCATGCTGCAGGTGAACGCTGACAAGCGCGACGTGGAGTTTGTGCCGGAACATCTGTGGCAAGGACAGTCGCAGCGACGCGGAAACGGACAGGAGAAAAAACAGAAAAGCCCGGAAGCCCCGGATGCTCCCGGACAGCAGCAGAAGGAAGACGGGAATCAGGAGAACGGACAGCGGCGCAACCGCTCGTGGACGAACGAGGACGGAAGCATACGTCCGATAGGCAAATGGAAGGACGACAAATTCACGGAACAGCAGAAGGCGGACTATGTGGCGGGCAAGGTTGTAGTGCTTGCCAACGCGAAGGATGACAAGGGACAGCCCTGCACAAAATACCTGAAGTTCGACCGTGAGAAAGGCAGACCGCTGACCTATTCGGAAAACCCTGACCTGGCACAGACCGTTGCCCCGTCGAACGAGAGCCGCACACAGCTTGCGGTGAACAACGAGGGCAAGACGAACGAGGCAACCAGACATGTGAAGGAGCCGCTTCAGCAGGGACAGACCGCCCCGAAGGACGACACCCAGAAACAACAGCAGGAAAAACCGAAGAAAAGCAAAGGCATGAAGGTATCCTGAGTGCCACCACTAAATCCATTACAAGAGAATAAACAACGGATTGAAACGGGGCCTCATGCGCCATGTACCGCATATCCCACGGATAACCGGCGTACCCCGTTCCACTCCACAAGGAACAAAAGTATCAATGATTAAAACAGAAAATGTATGATTACCATATTGGCAGAAAAACCGAGTGTGGCGCGTGAGATAGCACGCATCGCCGGAGCAACAAGAAAGGAAGAAGGATTTTATACAGGAAATGGCTATCATGTGACATGGGCACTGGGGCATCTGGTACAACCTGCCCTGCCTGAGGGCTACGGCTTCAAGGGATTCAGCAGGGACAGCCTGCCGGTGATACCGGAGGAGTTCATGCTGATACCCCGCCAGGTAAAGACGGACAAGGGCTACAAGGCGGACGCGGCGGCGGTGAAACAGATAAAAGTGATTACGAAACTGTGGAACGAGAGCGACGGCATAATAGTGGCAACGGACTGCGCACGCGAAGGGGAACTGATATTCAGATACCTGTATGCCTATACGGGCTGTACGCTGCCCTTCCGCCGCCTGTGGATAAGCTCGCTTACGGATACCGCCATCCGCAAGGGATTGAAGGAACTGAAGGACGGGCATGAATATGACGACCTGTATCTGGCGGCAAAGGCACGCAGCGAGGCGGACTGGCTGGTGGGCATCAACGGCACGCAGGCACTGACCGTAGCCGCCGGACGGGGTACGTATTCGGTAGGACGCGTACAGACACCCACGCTGGGTATGGTCTGCAAGAGGTACTGGGAGAACAGACGCTTTACACCGGAACCGGTACACCAGCTGCATTTCTCGGTGACACCGGCAGGTACGGATACGGTAGTGAAGTTTTCCTCGGTAAAGAAATGGCAGGACAAGGAAGAGGCGGCTGCATCATACAATAAGGTAAAGGCGAAGATGTGCGCCACCGTCACCAAGGTGGAAAAGAAGGAGAAGGTGGAGAACCCGCCGCTGCTGTACGACCTGACCACACTGCAGAAGGAGGCGAACACGAAACACGGATTCACGGCGGAACAGACGCTGGAGCTGGTGCAGAAGCTCTATGAAGCGAAGCTTGTCACCTATCCGAGAACCTCGAGTCGCCATATTCCGGAAGATGTGTTTGCTGAAATACCGCTGCTGTTTGAACGGCTGGCAGGACACTCCGCCCTTGCGGAGAAAATCAGGGAACTGGGAGAACTGAACCGCCGTTGTGTGGATGCCTCGAAAGTGACTGACCACCATGCCCTGCTGGTGACACCCAACCGCCCGCTTGCCCTGTATAAGAACGAGCAGATCATCTACGATATGATTGCCGGACGCATGGTAGAGGCATTTTCGGAGGAATGTGTGAAGGATACGGCTACCGTAGTAGCGGAGGTGGTGCCGGACGCAGGCGAAAGATGCGAGAGCCTGACATTTGAGGCGAAAGGCTGCATCGTGCGCAAGGCAGGCTGGCGCGGCGTGTACGGAGAGTACGGCGAGGACAGCGGGAATACGGCATTGCCGGACTGGGCGGAAGGTGACACACTGGTGATGGCAGGATGCTCGATGAGTTCGGGCATGACCCGACCGAAACCGCTGCATACGGAAAGTTCGCTGCTGGCAGCGATGGAGACCGCCGGACGCGACGATGTGGAGGATGAGGAGGCACGCCAGGCCCTGAAGGACTGCGGTATCGGCACACCCGCCACACGTGCCGCAATCATCGAAACGCTGCTCAGAAGGGAATACATGGTGCGTGTGAAGAAATCGCTGGTGCCGACGGAGAAAGGGCTTGCCCTGTATTCCATTGTCAAGGAGATGGACATCGCCAATGTGGAGATGACCGGACGCTGGGAAGCGGAACTGGCAAAGATTGAACAGGGAAAGACACCGCATGAGGCTTTTATGAGGGACATAGAAAGCTATACCCGCAAGATTACCACGGACCTGCTTGCGTGTGACCGCATTTTCGGGCACAAGGCATCGGGCTGTACCTGCCCCAAATGCGGCACGGGCACGATGCAGTTCTACGGCAAGGTTGTGCGCTGCGACAACCCGGACTGCCTGCTGCCCGTGTTCCGCCAGATAGCGGGCAAGACACTCACCGACGAGGAAATGACCGGTCTGCTGACGGAAGGAAAGACTGCGATGCTCGGCGGGTTCAAGAGCAAGCAGGGCAAGCCCTTCAGCGCTGCGGTGACTTTTGATGCGGAGTTCAATACGAAGCTGGTGTTTGCGGAGAGCAAAGGCGAAAGAAAAGGTACGAAAACGAAAGGAAGAAGAAAATAATGAGTAATTTTGCCACTGATTCATGTCATAATCTGTTTCAACCTGGTTGTACTTTTTATTTACATGGATTTAGTGGTGGCACCCGGAGGGATACCGGGTGCCTTTTTCTAATCTTCCATCCAGCGATATTTGCGCGTGTATCCACCCTCCGTTTCAAAAATGCGGTCATCATCTGATAATACGCTTTTCAATATATGTCCAGCATCTTTGGCTGCTTGCTCAAAAGCGTAATCATGAGGTTTGCCAGCATTTATGTAACGGAAATACAATACTCCAAGTGGATAATGTTCCCAATAATAATTATCTCCACCGATAAAATCTCTTGCTGAGAACCATTCTCCCTTGCGATTTTTACACCAGCAATAAACGGCTCCTTGTAAAAAATCTCTTATACGCTGCATGTCGCTTGCGCTGATTCCATGAACAACTTTAATGGTTGTATTATCTCCTTTAAGCATATGGTTTTATATAAAAATTCTAATTGCAAAGTTATCAATAAATCCACTAAATCCATCATAAAATGAAACAGAATAAGAAAAACGCTCCGGCGGAGCTGTCCTACTACGGGCTGTATCTGCTGGACTATCTGAGAAAATATCATCCGGACAAAGTATCAGACACCCCATTCATTACTGGAAGGGAGGAAGCCGCCTCGGAAACATTCGAGAAGGAAAGGACGGCGGGAAGTACGGTGGAAGCCGCACAGGAGGAGGCCATGCGCGTCCTGCTCGAAGGGCTGCACTTCTCCCCCTACGCACTGCTGCTTGAGGTGGTGGAAAACGAGTTTTCCGAAGAGGTGCAGGAACAGGAACGCGAGGCGTTCTGCAGGGAGATATTCCCGCACCTGAAAAACCTGTTTGCCGGCTATCCCACAACGGACGACACATTCGCCCTGTCGTCCGAACACGACCTGCTCTATACGGAGCTGACGGGTGCGATAATGCTTTATCTGGAGGCTTATGGCGTTTAACAAGAAGCAGAGGCTCAGGGAAAACATCGAGGCGATACGGACGGCATTCACACTGGAGAAGGAACAGCGCACGCCCACCGCACGGGAACGGGCGCTGCTGGAGAGGTACTGCGGCTTCGGGGGACTGAAGTGCATACTGAATCCCGCCAGGGAACTGACGGATGCCGTACACTGGGCGAAATCAGACCTCGAACTGTTTGCCCCGACGGTGGAGCTGCACCGTCTGATACGGGAGAACAGCCGGGACGAAACGGAGTACAGGCGGTATGTGGACTCGCTGAAGGCATCGGTGCTGACGGCATTCTATACGCCGCAGGCCATTGCGGACACCATAGCCGACGTGCTGAACGACCGCAAGGTACGCCCAAGGCTGGTGCTGGAGCCGTCGGCGGGTATGGGCGCGTTCATCAGCCCGGTATTGTCGAACAATCCGCAGGCGGAGGTGATGGCATTTGAGAAAGACCTGCTGACGGGCAAGATGCTCGGACACCTGTACCCGCAGCAGAAGATACGCACGGAGGGTTTCGAGAAAATAGAAAAGCCGTTTCTGAACCATTTTGACCTTGCCATCTCCAATATCCCTTTCGGGGATTTCGGAGTGTTCGATGCGGAGTTCAGCCGCAGCGGTTCATTCGGCAGACGTTCGGCACAGAAAGCCATCCATGACTATTTCTTTCTGAAAGGTCTGGATGCGGTGCGTGACGGCGGCATCGTGGCGTTCGTCACCTCGCAGGGGGTGTTGAACAGTTCGAGGGTTTCCGTCAGGAACGAGATGTTCAGCAAGGCGAATCTGGTATCGGCAATACGACTGCCCAACAACCTGTTTACCGACAATGCGGGTACGGAAGCCGGCAGCGACCTGATCATCCTGCAAAAAGACCTGCAAAAGAAGGGACTGACACAGGAGGAACGGGTTCTGACCATCATACAGACGGAACATAACGGCGGACTGACGGACAACGCCTATTTCGCCTACCACACGGAGCGTATCATACATACCGATGCGAAGAGGGGTACCGACCCGTACGGAAAACCGGCGATGGTATATACGCACAGCGGAGGTGTGGAGGGTATTGCCATGGACCTGTACAGGATGCTGTCGGAAGACCTGTCGGCACGGCTGGACATGGAACGCTACAACGGCATGGAGCATGAAAGAGAGGATGTGCGGCAGAACATTGCTGTACAGACCGAAGGCATTGAGGCGAAAAGAGAAAACTCCGCTTCGGCTGCGAGAGAACTGGAGGAGGTGAAAAGAGAGAACTCTGCTTCGGCTACGGGTGAACGGGCGGAGGCGAAAAGAGAAAATTCCCATCCGGTTGAGGGTGAGCGGGCGGAGGTGAAAAGAGAAAACTCCACCTCTGTTGCTGGTATAGCTGACGGGACAAAACGGGAAGAAAACAGTGTGCAGCCGAAAGCGCAAGTGATGACCGGCATGTCACAGAAAACGCAAAGCAGACAGACGGGAGGAACGGTAATGGACCTGTATGACCTGTTCGGCTATACGCAGGAGGAAAGACGGATGGCTGAACAGGGCCTGAAACCGGACAGGAAGAAAGGCGGAAAGTACAAAGGGAAGAAACCCGTGCAGCCGACACTGTTCTCCCTGCCAGCGGAGGATACGGAAAGGACAACGGATAAGGGAAATGCGGAAGCGGTTGCCGGCATCACCCCGGAAGAGGCACGCGAAATGGACGAAATCATACGCGGCGGAACGGATGCGCCGACGGCTGCCGAAACGGAGGCGGCTGTCCCGACAACGGAAAAGACGGGACCCGGCACCGCAACGGAAGAATCCTATGATCCGGAAGATGAAGTGTACCGCAGTCTGGACTGGGAAACGAACCCGCCCATCAACGGATTCTATGAAATGATGATGGATCTCACGCCGGAACGACGTGCGGAACTGCGCCGGCTGGGAAAGACGAAGATGGAAGCCAACACCGCTAGACAAGCGGCCGGAACAACGGAGGCGAAAAGAGAAAAAGCCGATGCAGGGAAAACGGCGGAAACGCAGGATACGACTGCTACGGTAGTCTATCCGGTGGAAAACGGATTTGAGGCGGAAAGAAAGCGCCGGATTGCGGAGGTGGAAGAAACCATGCGCCGTGAGGAAGCCGCCCTGACACCGGAAGAGCGGCAGCGCAAACGGGAGGAGGAAATGATGCCGCGCCCGTTCAAGGGCATACTGGAGCCGCACCTGAAGGACGGCTCGCTGGCATGGGAATACACGGCAGGCGTACGGTTCCAGGTGGGCGTGCTAAAGGATGTCACCCGCTACGGCGCCACATTCCAGCCGCTGGACATGGACGGGATGCAGGCACAGAAGGCACAGCTATACATAGACCTGCGTAACACCTACGAGCGGCTCTATGCCTACGAAGCGGAGAAGCAAGAGGAGAACGAAATGCTGCGCCGCCACCTGAACACCTACTATGACGAGTTCGTGATGCGTTACGGCTGCCTGAACGCCAAGCAGAACGTGAAGCTGCTGATGATGGATGCCTCCGGGCGCAACATGCTGGCACTGGAACGCAGCGAGGGCGGCACGATGGTGAAGGCGGACATATTCGACCGCCCCGTTTCCTTTTCGCAGGAAACGGCAGTCGCCGCGGAATCGCCGGAGGAAGCCCTGTCCGCCTCGCTGAACCTGTATGGCGGAGTAAACCTGCCCTACATGGAATCCATCTGCGACATGCCGCAGGCGGACATGCTGGAAGCACTGAAAGGACGGGTATTCTACAACCCGCTGGCAGAGGGCTACGAGATAGCCGACCGCTTCATAGCCGGGAATGTGGTACAGAAGGCCGCCGATGTGGAGGAATGGATAAGCGGACACGGGGAGCACGGGATGCTGCCTCAGGCAAGGGAGTCGCTGGAAGCGCTGAAGGAAGCCATGCCGGAACAAATCCCGTTTGAGGAACTGGACTTCAACTTCGGGGAACGATGGATACCCACGGGCGTGTATGCCGCCTACATGAGCCGTCTGTTTGACACGGACGTGCGGATAAGCTACTCGGAGAGCCTTGACGAGTATTCGGTGGCGTGCAGCCACAGGACGATGAAAATCACCGACGAGTTTCTGGTGAAGGGATACTACCGCCACTATGACGGGATGCACCTGCTGAAACACGCCCTGCACAACACCTGCCCCGACATGATGAAGAAGGTCGGCGAGGACGAGAACGGAAACGACATCAAGGCACGTGACAGCGAGGGCATCCAGCTCGCCAACGCAAAGATTGACGAAATCCGTAACGGCTTTACTGAGTGGCTGGAGGAACAGTCGCCACAGTTCAAGGAGCGTCTGACGACCATGTATAACCGGAAGTTCAACTGCTTCGTTCGACCGAAATATGACGGCTCGCACCAGACATTTCCCGACCTGAACATGAAGGGGCTGGAAAGCCGGGGCGTGAAAAGTATCTACCCATCACAGAAGGATTGTGTCTGGATGCTGAAACAGAACGGAGGCGGGATCTGCGACCATGAGGTTGGAACCGGCAAGACGCTGATAATGTGCATTGCAGCACATGAAATGAAACGTCTCCGGCTTGCCCACAAACCGATGATTATCGGGCTGAAGGCGAATGTCTCCGAAATTGCGGCGACCTATCAGACAGCCTATCCGAACGCACGTATCCTGTATGCCTCGGAAAAGGACTTTTCAGCTGCCAACCGCATTCGGTTCTTCAACAACATCAAGAACAATGACTATGACTGCATCATCATGTCGCACGACCAGTTCGGAAAAATCCCGCAGTCGCCGGAACTGCAACAACGCATCCTGCAGGCAGAGCTGGATACGGTGGAGGAAAATCTGGAAGTGCTGCGCTCGCAGGGCAAGGACGTGTCGCGTGCGATGCTGAGAGGACTGGAGAAACGCAAGTTCAACCTGCAAGCCAAGCTGGACAAGGTAGAACACGCGATAAAGTCGAGGACGGACGATGTGGTGGACTTCAGGCAGATGGGCATCGACCATATTTTCATAGACGAGTCGCACCAGTTCAAGAACCTGACGTTCAACACAAGGCATGACCGTGTGGCGGGGCTGGGAAACTCGGAAGGCAGCCAGAAGGCACTGAACCTGCTGTTTGCCATCCGCACCATTCAGGAACGGACGGGAAAAGATCTGGGAGCGACGTTTCTGTCGGGCACGACCATCAGCAACTCGCTGACGGAGCTGTACCTGCTTTTCAAGTATCTGCGTCCGAAGGAGCTGGAAAGGCAGGACATCCGATGCTTTGACGCATGGGCGGCAATCTTCGCCAAGAAGACGACGGATTTTGAGTTCAATGTGACGAATAACATCGTGCAGAAGGAACGCTTCCGCTACTTCATCAAGGTACCGGAGCTGGCGGCGTTCTACAACGAGATAACGGACTACCGCACGGCGGAGGATGTGGGTGTGGACCGTCCGCACAAGAACGAGATACTGCACAACATACCTCCCACGCCCGACCAGGAACATTTCATCAAACAGCTGATGGAATTTGCCAAGACGGGCGATGCCACCCTGCTGGGACGCGGAAAACTGTCGGAAACGGAGGAAAAGGCGAAGATGCTCATCGCCACGGACTACGCAAGGAAGATGGCACTGGACATGCGCATGATAGACCCGGCGTATGAAGACCACCCGGACAACAAGGCGAGCCACTGCGCAAGGATGATAGCGGAATACTACCGCAGGTATGATGCACAGAAAGGAACGCAGTTCGTGTTTTCGGACCTGGGGACGTACCAGTCGGGACAATGGAGCGTATATACCGAGATAAAGCGCAAACTGGTGGAAGACCACGGCATACCGGCACACGAGATACGCTTCATACAGGAATGCAAGAGCGAGAAGTCAAGGAAAGCGGTGATCGAAGCGATGAACGAGGGATATGTGCGCGTGCTGTTCGGCTCGACCTCGATGCTCGGCACGGGCGTGAACGCCCAGCGCAGGGCGGTGGCCATCCACCACCTGGACACGCCGTGGCGTCCGTCCGACCTCGCCCAGCGTGACGGGCGGGCGGTGAGAAAAGGCAACGAGATAGCGAAATTGTATGCCGACAACCGGGTGGATGTCATCATCTATGCGGTGGAAAAATCACTGGACTCGTACAAGTTCAACCTGCTGCACTGCAAGCAGACGTTCATCAGTCAGCTGAAGAGCGGCGCGATGGGCGCGAGAACCATAGACGAGGGAGCGATGGACGAGAAGTCAGGCATGAATTTTTCGGAATACATGGCGATACTGTCGGGAAACACCGACCTGCTTGACAAGGCGAAGCTGGAGAAGAAGATTGCCTCGCTGGAGGGTGAACGCAAGTCCTTCAGCAAGGGTAAGCGCGAGTCGGAGCTGAAACTGGAGGGCAAGACCGGAGAGCTGAGGAACAACCAGGCCGCCATAGCCGCCATGACGGAGGACTGGGAGAAGTTCACCGCTGCCGCCCGGACAGACCAGGAAGGCAACCGGCTGAACCTGCTCAGGATTGACGGGCTGGATTCCACCGACGAGAAGACAATCGGCAAGCGCCTGCAGGAGATAGCCAGGAATGCCACGACAGGCGGACAGTACAAGCGAGTGGGCGAACTGTACGGCTTCCCCATCGAGGTGGTCAGCGAAAGGACACTCAAAGACGGGCTGGAGTTCTGCGACAACCGCTTTGTGGTGGCGGGCAACTACAGGTACAGCTACAACAACGGGCATCTGGCAATGGCTGACACACACGCCGCCGCCATGAATTTTCTGAACGCACTGGAGAGGATACCGGGTATCATCGACCAATACAGGAAGAAGAACGAGGTGCTGGAGCGGGAAATCCCGCAGTTGCAGGAGATAGCCGGAAAGACATGGAAGAAGGAGGACGAGCTGAAACAGCTGAAGTCCGAACTCGCCGCACTGGACCGCAAGATACAGCTGGAGCTGGCTCCGCCGACGCCGGAAAGCACGGAAGAGAACCGGCAAGGCAGCGAGAAGAAACAGACGGAACAGCAGACGGAACAGCAGACGGAAAGCCCGCACGCGGACTTCGTGCGCAGCCATCTGGTTATCGGAAGACCGGGGCTGACGGAACCGAAGGGCATGAAGCTGTAGTTCCGCATTGTCCGGTAATGACCACGGGCGACTGCCTTTGCATGAAGCGAGGCGGCCGCCCGTACTTTTTCAATGAAGAAATGTATTACAAGACATCCGTGTTATTTTATGACAATAAAAAAACACTGGCATACAAATGTTTGAAAAGAGAAAATCCGTATCTTCGTAACTGAAACAAAAATGGATGCGTATGTTTACAAACAGGGAAGAAGTATTGGAAAAGGCCTTGCAGGTATTCGCCAAAATGAATTATGAGAAAGCAACCCAGATGGAAATAGCCAAAGCCTGCGGCCTGTCAAAAGCCGGACTGGTGTATTATTTCCCGTTCAAACAGGATTTGTTCGTGGCAGTTGTGGACAAATATGTATTCCATACCCAGCAGTTGGAAAACAAGTTCCAATTTACAGCAGGTTCGTTCCCGGAGTTTATCGACCAGTATATAGCCGGAGTGGAAAGAACCATGAACAACCTCGGACGTCTGCTTGATAACAGTAATCCATACGGGTGCAGCTTCAATTTTTACTATTACCATCTGCTGATGCAGGTACGGTTATATTATCCCAATGCGGAAAAGAAAATAGCTGACATATTCAAGCAGAACTACCAATTATGGAAATCCGCCATCCAAAGGGCAAAAGAGAATGGGGAAATCCGGCAGGACGTGGATGTGGAAGAAGCCGCTTCGATGTTCTGGCAAGTATTTTTCGGTATCTCCTTTGAACATTCTTTCTTTCAAGGATTGAATATCAAGCAACTGGCAAAAAAACTACATTTCATCTACTCGCTGATTAAAGCCTGAAACCGGGTTTTCAACCAGAACGGTTCCTATATATCCTACAAGTGCAGAGTTTTAACACAATAAAACCAACCAATCAGTTGGTTTTTGCATTCCTTTTATTTATATTTGCAGCAATGAGTTTACTTTCAGCAATATGGACAATGTTCAGCGACAGAGAGAAAACATCGTTCTGTACAAAGATAAGAAGGACGGTGCGGACTACATACGGATAGAGTATGCAGGCAATGGAGACATATCTCAGCTGCTCGTCCGGGACGCCGATGTGGAAATGGCAGATAATGGTTCAGCCTACATACCGGCAGCCATTTTCAGGCTATCGGATTTCTACGACCGCTACTCCCCGCACGCCTATATTGACTACAGCAGGGTTTATGTAAGGCATCCCAAACCCAAAAGGGAATACACACTGCCGGAAGGCTATCTTGAACTGTTGGAGCGGAAACGGTACAGCCCATCGACCATAAAAACCTATCGTGCCTATTTCAGCGACTTTATGGAATACCATAAAGGCCGCAACATCGACCGCCTGAAAGTGGCTGACATCAACAAATATATCCTCTATCTTGTAAACGAAAAGAAAATATCGGTATCGCAGCAGAACATGCGCATCAACGCCATCAAGTTCTACTACGAGCAGGTAAAGGGCGGACAGCGCCAATACTATGGCGGCATTACCCGCGCGAAGGAATACAAGTCACTGCCCGAAGTGCTGAGCCGTAATGAGGTGGCCCGTATCCTCGCGTGCCTGTCGAACCGGAAGCACCGCTGCATGATTTCATTGATATACTCAGCCGGATTACGGCGGAGCGAGCTGCTGAACCTCACCCCGAAGGACATCATAAGCGAAAGGATGCTTGTGCGTATCATGGGCAAAGGACGGAAATGCCGGTATTCGCTGCTGTCGGAAAAGTTGCTGAAGGATCTGAGGGAATATTTCAAGGAGTACCGTCCGCAGAAATGGCTGTTCGAGGGAGAGACACCCGGAGAACAGTATTCCGCAAGTGCGCTGGTAAAGATACTGAAAGAAGCCGCCAGCCGTGCCGGAATCAAGCACCGGGTACATGTACACATGCTTCGCCATTCGTTTGCCACCCACCTGCTGGAGCAAGGAACAGACCTGAGAACCATACAGGAACTGCTGGGGCATAATGACATCAAGACTACATCAATCTATCTTCATGTGACGAGCGCACACAAGTCAAGCATACCCAATCCGCTTGATTCACTGGATGATTCATAGGGTGCAGCTATTAGAGATCAGGAAACACACCTGCCGGGTGTCGGTTATCGAAATATCCTACACCTAAAGGTGCATTTATAAACAAATTATCAGTAATTTAATAGTATGAGATTATGAAAATATATAAAATCGGACAAGACTTTGATAATTATAAGTTCTTCGTATTCAAGGAAAATGATGAATTGAATAAAGGTATATGGGATTTTAGAGGTCAATCACTCATTAGTGGATGGAAAGGTCTTAACTTAGAATTATTTAGAGATAAAAGTAAAAAGAAAGACAAGCGAAGTGAAGACTTTGATGCTTCTTGTTTTTTTTCAGGTCATCTGATAGTAAATAAAAGAACCTCTTTATTGCTCTCTGAAAAGCTGAAAGACCAGATAGAAGTTTTACCAGTCAATGTGGTTGGAAACACTTCAGATTATTATTTTATAAATGTTCTAAATACGGTAAAAGCCTTAGATACAGAGTCTAAAAGCAATGAAGAAATCTTGATGATGGTGAGAGAAAATAACTGTGTCTTTAGTAAAAAAAATATCGAATCATATATCATATTTCGAGATAGTATATTTAATGGTAGTTATTATTGTACAGATGAATTTATAGATTTAGTGAAACAAAATTCAATTACTGGATTAAAATTTACCTGTGCAGGTATTGCTGAATAAATCACTGATAACAAGCCAAGTTAGCTGCTTAACGCAGCTTCTTGTCAAACCATTATTGATAATTGCATATTATGTTACAAATACTTAGATATACAGCATTTTATGTTGTCCTATTCTTACTTCTATCAAGTTGTGCTGCAATCAAGGGGGTAAAAGAGGTCTCATGCCATTTGGTAGATACAATAAGCCAGCAGGATTTGCATCTTGCTACAACCTATAATGTCGAAGTAGGAAACAGTGTTACTATTTGTTGTTCTGACAGGTGTTTTGAAGAAATAATGCAATTAGGTGTGAATGGAACAAATATATACTTTCGCACAGTTACAGATAAGGAAAATCGCATTATATCCCAATATATCTATGATAATAACAGAAAATTATTGTCTTGTTTATTTTATTTTGTGCCTAATGAATTTAATTGGGTTCGGATTGGCAGGGAATACAAATTTAATTCGAAAGGAGATATAATCAAGATTATAAATCATGAAGATGGATATTCAATTTGTTGCGAACAAGCAATGTATATCGGCGACAGATATAGTAAGCTAAAAGCAAGTAAGGAATATCCAAGACGAATTTTGAATAGAGGCAAATGGCAGGGCAAGAACATTTGGGAATATCACTATATAAATAGAAAGAAGCAAAATAAAATGCTTGTCATTGACGGTAACAGTGGTAAAATACTTAAAAAGTTAGATGTTATTATAACATATTAATATATCAATAACGAGCCAAGTTAGCTGCTAAACGCAGCTCCTTGTCAAGCCATTAACGATAATAATTATGAAGACAGAAGAACTCTATATTTGGAACTATGGGATTGATAAACTGCCTAAAGGATTATTGGAGTACGGCAAATCTGATGTTTGTGATACCTACGATGAGAGTAAAAGACAAAAATTTCAAAACCACGGGCAATGGATGTGGAAAAACAAGGATGGATGGAGAGAAAATTTACCTCATGTCTTATACCTCGTATGCAACAAAAAACCGGGAATTCTGCAATTTGATTTTCTT
>OHKQ01000550.1_pt1 | contig 17600 bp, 10 predicted proteins | sample 1568891 | NCBI WGS metagenome assembly OHKQ01 (sample SAMEA3879596, study PRJEB24766) | human gut metagenome | biome: human-associated habitat; feature: feces | place: USA | collected 1985/1987 | reverse complement strand
TATAGGAGATGTCGTTCTTCTTGCAGAAGGTTATAACCTCCGCAACTTCTTCGCGCGTCATCATAAGAAAAATGTTTTCCGCGAAGGTAGCCCTGAAGTTTCAGGACTCAATGACGGGCGTCACCGGAGGCTTACTATAAAGTTATAACTATTTAATTTCTGTTGGAAAAGTCTTATTTATAATATCCAAATTGAATTTTCTAAATTCTTCCATTGTCATAATTCCATATAAATCAGAATAAAACTTAATGAAAGTGTTTGGAGTCCAAGTTCTTGCTGCGTTATTCAACTCCTCTTCTGTCAAAATGTCTCTTTTCATAACTATAAATAGTTTGTCTTCCCTAAATATACCAAAATCATTATTAGCATAAGGAGACCACTTCCTTCATGTGTGTGGGGGAGACTGTCTGAAAAATCAAATATTCCTCAGCGAGAATCGAGAATCCGCTTTCGGTCTTGTATAGGGGTACGGAGTATTTCAGTCTCGCAAGGACTTTTCGGACAGTCTCCCCCAATTTCTCAACTTCGACGTAGGTTGGGGGAATTCTTTTTCCCTTTTTCAAAGTTACGAAATATCTATCATTTTATCAATTAGCTCGTTAGTGAAGCTGAAAACTTTTTAGGCATTTCCCGACAATCCTTAGATAGTTCCCATAAGAATGTATTTAGCAAAAGTCGGGGGATTGTTAGTTGACTACTAGCGCCTATCTAGATCGGATAATCTTTTGTATTGAAGCAGTAGTCAGAATGTGGGAGTTAGTGAACGCACCTCCGATCAATAAGAGGGGAAAATGGAACCGATGGCAATGATGTGTCGTGCTGTTAATGTCCTAGACATTGTTCGGCGGAGGCTGATTCCATTTTGTTGATACGCTATAGCAGAAGTCTTGGAGATCACTAATTATTTTTCTATTTTTGTAGTGGTTGGATAGCAATATTTGTTTTTTTTTGCAATTCGCATTATAGTGAATTAGAGGATTATTCAACACCTTTTTTATCACATACTAATACTAGTAACACTTGCAAAACTTCAGGACGTTAAGCATTACACAATGATCAAGATACAAACTAAAAGCTTTGCGAAAGATGATATAATTCTTTCAAAAGAAGATGAAGCCGCCATCCAATTAAAGGAAAAACTTCAAGAAGAATTGGCATCATGTCCAGATGCGAAAGGTACGATTTACATCATGACAAGCATACGTGTATTCGGACAGAAGCGCAACGATATTGATATGCTCGTAATGGGTTTTATGGAAAATCTTACCATTAGGAACATCAATACGAAGAATTATGGTGTTGTCAAAGAGTTAGATATCAGTAGCTTTATCTGCAATATTGAACTTAAATCGCATTCTGCGAATAAGGTAAAACGCGAGGGGATGGATTATATAGTATCATATTCCGGCATTCCACATAATGCTTCGCAGCAATGTAATGAAGCAAAGTTTTCGTTAATCAATCACTTGAATGACCAGTTGCATATCAAACCATTTATATGTGATGTGCTTTGGTTTAATGGATTATCAAGAGCGGACCTCTTTCTCATGCGCGGAAATAGCATTGATAACGCTTTACCTGGAGGTTTTGGGTTCAAGGATCTTATAACTGTTATTTTGCAACAAACTAATGTGATGAAGAGAGGTCTAAAATTCTGTCTTGACAGTTTTACGGATGGAGAGAAAGAGTACAAGACTATAGTTGGTTTATTTACTATTGAGCGAAAACCGCAAGGTCTTACCAGACAAAAATTCGAATTGTTGAGCCGGAAAAATACAGATGTTGAAAAACTCTTGACAGATGTTGGTAGCAAACTTACGATTGTTACAGGAAGGGCCGGCACCGGTAAAACAGTACAGCTGCTCCAATTAGCATTTATACTTGCCAACGAGAACTATGCTAATCGTTGCTTGATCCTTACGTATAACAATGCGTTGGTAAGTGATATTAAACGCCTGATAGACTATACTCCGATGCCATCAAAGGTTGATGGACGTACAGTATCAATCAAGACAATACATTCTTTCTTCTTGACCTTAATGAAAGAAGTAGGTGTTGATGTTAATCATCTTAATCCTCAGAAGAGAACGTTTGAGGCGGACTATAATCAAGCACTAATTCAGTTGTACGAGTTTGTGGTGGGAATATGTCGGAATGAGGACATTAAGGCTTTGAAAGATATGGCAGAGAGCACCATTGACTGGGATTACATACTAATAGATGAGGCACAAGATTTCTCTGACATGGAGAAAAAGATACTTTTCAAGGTTTATGGCGCTAATAGGTTGGTTGTGGCAGATGGTGTGGACCAGTTTATGAGAGTTGGCAATCGTCAGATCTGGGAAAGAGATGTTGAGAAGACACTTGTACGAAAACCTAAAATTATGGAATTGGAGCGTAGACAGAAATCTAATCTCGTATCATTTGTCAATGCATTTTCTCGTCTGGCAAATCTCGACTGGAGGGTGAAACCTAATGACGAACTTCCGGGTGGGGAAATTATGATATGCTCAAAGTTTTTGAATAAAACATTTAAGAAGTTGAAGCATAATTGTGAACAGAATAAGTGTGAGAATTATGATATTCTCATATTAGAACCACCAACTCAGGTAATAAGAGATAATAAAGGTAAACGATTTGCAAAAGCTGATGCCTATAATAAAGCTGGTATTCCAATATATGACGGAATCAACGACAACAATCGTACTACATACCCGACCAAAGATCAATGCCGAGTATATCAATACGATTCATGCCGTGGACTTGAAGGTTGGTGTGTTGTGTGTGCTGACTTTGATGATCTGATACAATATAAGATGGACACTTATAAGTCTAACGATGAAGAGTTATGCTTCGATTCTGAGGTCGCAAAGAGACGAAGTGTTATGCTTTGGGCGCTCATGCCATTGACGCGACCTATTGATACACTTGTAATTACTTTGTCGAATGTGGATTCTGAAATTGGAAAGATGCTAAAACAACTCGCAGATGCATATCCCGATTTCATTGAATGGAATATAGATTAGACTATGGATAGATTCTTTTACAATAATTATTATAAGTATTTCCTTTGGAACAATGGCTTGCTCGAACATTTCTTTACAAATGGAAAGAGCGAGATAATGCTCTATGTGGATAAACAACTTCTGGAGGAAATTGGTAAAAACAAAGGCATAGACGCTGAAGACTACAAGGAAGACTTCATTTCCTGTGTAGAGTGTTTCTGCGCTCATTATAATCGTTATATCTGTCTAAAACGTGATCCAAATGGTGATAATTTATGTGGGCATTCTGATTGCAAATATTATTCAAACATCTTTTGCCTTAAGAATAATAGGCGTTCGGATGTTCTCGCCGTTGCCAACCATATTTACACGAAAGGCATAAATTATTATGATAGATATGAAGATAGTGATGGCATTATAAAGATACGCGTATCTGAAGGCAAGAAAGCGTTAATTCATCCCTTGCCATTCTTCGCTATAGCGATCTATGTTATTCTGAAGTTTGACAATGGTGAAACTCAGGAGTGGGCAAATGTTGGTGAAAATGTTTCTGCGAATTCCAGACCTTTTATTCCTGTGTTATGGGAGTTGATCAACCGGTTCGATAGTAGATTCGACAAGGATGCCAGTGTATATGAGCGCTCAAACTCAGAATACAGTGATTATGCAGGTCGAATACTTTATCATTTGCCACTTTCTGCATCTATGCGTAGAAAAATCCAGGATGCTATATACAAGTCTAGTATTTGGAAACAGATTGACTCGAAGCCTTTCCTGGAAGTCATTGGATTAATTATGAACTCTCTGAAGAACATCAATGCCAACGATGAACTAAGGAGTATTCTGTTGAAGTGCTATTCGTCTAACGACTATAAGGGAATATCTGCAAGAAAGGTCCAGGCAGTCATAGATGATTTTGATATTGACGCTTATGAAAGTAAGTTCGCAGAACGCAAACAATCTGCTGACTACAATCAAACTATCGTTAGTGGTGAGTTCGCATTGGGTGTTTATTTTCCAAACGATGACGAACAAGCAGAAAACTCGATAGTTTTACTCACGACCGTTCAGCAGAGCGTAGAGGAGAAAGGTTTCTGTATAAATGAGGGTAAATCAGGAACTTTGGCTGGCTATAACACTTCATTTGTTAAACTTGAAAAATCAACAAGCATAGAACTAAAAGATTATGCCTTAACGACTAACAAATGCAGAATAATCCCATTGCGAACAGAAAAAGTAATCTTTTTCTATGAGTATGATGATAGTCTTTTCATTCAAACAAGGGATGTAAAACCATCAAAGTCTTACATCGTTGCTGTCCGCAAAGGTACGGAACCTGATTTTGAAAAATGGTGCGATGAGAATAACAATACGCTAGTACAATGGCCTAGTGAAGACACTCGCGACTTATTTGGAAATGATTGGACAATCTACTATACTGAGAGTAAATTGAATGGTCAGTACTATCCTAAAGAAGCATCAAGTAGAAAAGATCAACAGGACTCTACGGCTATCGTGATGAAGGGAGGCATCAAGAAAAGTAATGGCGCTTATTTCATTAACGCTCTCCCATATTTCGAGATTCCGTCAAACTATAATCCTGATAATATTAAGGTTCACCTCGAACTGAACGGAGTTTATGATGAAGATAAATACTCCTTTAGAATTGTAGATAATAGAATCATTATAGACATCATAGAGATGCCTATTGATAGTGATAAAATGGCATACATTGATATTTGTCTGGAATATAATGGCAAAACTAATTATAGTAATAGTTTCAATGTGTGTGGGCAGAGTATCATATACAATCCTTTATGTGAATACAAGTATGATCGATTCGGCATTATAGCCAATACGGAGTTAGAGAGTTCTTTCTGTGGTAATTCTATTGATAAGAAATACCTCTCGAAAAAGATACAAGGATTATTCCAAATACACAAAGAAGATTTTACGGGTATTTCAGATGATTTGTATTTTATAAATCTACTTGCCGCATGTTGCTTTGATTCTGAAACATCAGAAATTACACATGCTAAATTTAGAAAATGCATTAGTTATACGGCAACTCGCTTGAATATTGATATTCAGAGAGAAGGATTCATCAGTAATGCCAAGAGAATCCTTAGTAAAGCAGGTCTGATACAAATCGATTATTCTACAGGTAAATGTCAGGCTGTAGCACCTTCATTTATTCGTGTGCCTTTCTCATTGTATCATATTGATGGGAGCCAGTTACAGATGTTGGGAGGGTGTTATACACGATCTTTTATAGCAGATCTAAGTGGTTATTGCGATAAACACAATGTTGGAATATACGCAATAAGGAGCAAAAGTCAAAAGGATGAAGATAAACTGCTGCCTCCAATCATACTTGTTGGTCATAACTTCTCTGCTTCAGCGTTCAGTAAAGAGTGCAATCAGCAATGTGATTTACTTGGTGATAACGATTTCGCTTTATCACTGCTCAATGTGATACCATCATATAGTGACATTTGCTCTTTGTTTCATTTTGAACACAACGACTCGCATGTGTTCTTACCTCGACTTGAACCGACTTCAACGAGTACGTTGCCTAGGATAAGGTCGATGAAATGTACAAGCTCGCAGAAAGTTTGGTATATTGAAAAGGGCAATAATTACTATGCAGAAATAAAGAAGGGATTGTTAGCTTGGGCTTCCATCTATTGCCATCATGAGCAGAATAAGCCAATCATGATTATCCAAAGAGATTACTCGGTGTATCTTCCTACAACGCTGATGCTTCCCAACTATGTAGAAAGGGCTTTGTTTCTCATGAACTTAGGATTACCAGAAACCCGAAAAGTCTTCGTTTGTGGTAGCTCTACGGATAAGTATTTTTCTTTACTGAACAAATACGGACTTTACAACGAAACACGATGTCAAGTTTTGGCCAACAAATTGGCAGGGTCAGAATCTGCTGTTGATACAAATCTCGTTAGAAATGCCTTTCAGACAAAATACAAGATGGAATTCTACGACTCTAATCTGAATGGCAACAAACGTCGAGAAAGGTACATGATTCTCAAGGATAATAACGGCATTGACATTTTGGCTGTTGCGCATTTGCATAATGTTTACTTAAACTGTAAAGGTCTGTTCTACAAGATAGATGCTGATTCGGTAAATAAGGCAATGACATTCCTTATAAAAGATAAATGGGTTTTTGCCAGAGGTGGAAAATCTATAGGATATTCAAGAAATGGTGGCCAATCGTTCGTGCCTGTGTTCAACCTGACAGATGAGACGCTTAGACTACCAGACCTGTCTAAATTTAATAAAGAAACAATTTTAATTATATAAGTAATGAAGAAATTCGAACATTTATTTTCGCAAGACCCTATCGGTGCTTTTGAAAAGATAGAAGAAGACTATGTGCGTTACTTTGATGTTTCGTATAAAATTAGTAACGAAGAAATAAATAAAGAACGAATGAATGCGCTTCGTACTGATAACAATCTCAGTAAGGAGCCATATATCGAATTGTTGCCGGAGTATGCATCTTCCCCTGGGCTGCATACTATGGATGACCTTATCCGCAGATTCGCAAAATTCTTTGGCGGAAAGGAATATGCTAGAGAGTACTTCGAGGATTTTATCTCGAAAGGTTTAATGCAAGGCCTGATGGATAAGTACATTCCATACGGACATCAGATAGGAATGCTAGAAAAGGCTTTTGCAGGGATTGATAAAAATGGTTCTCCTCTGAAGTACAAGAATACTGTCATAACATCAGGTACAGGATCTGGTAAGACGGAGTCGTTCTTGCTGCCTTTGTTAGCTGATATATATAAGGAATATATAAGCAATAATTGGGGACAGGCAACGTCGCATACCAATTGGTTTGAAGGTATTATTGAAGGAAGATCAACAAAGAAAATATATACTCCCAATCAGCGTTTGAATGACCCTCGACCAGCTGCGATCCGAGCTCTTGTGCTTTATCCAATGAATGCCTTGGTAGAGGACCAGATGGCGCGTCTTAGGGAAGCGCTCGATTGCAATGAGGTCCGTGCTTTTATGCACAACAAGATGAAGGGAAACCGTATCTATTTTGGTAGTTATAATGGTTCAACCATTGCACCTAAGAGCTACGACCTTTTAAAAGATCCAAATTATAAAACGGTTTTCACTAAAAGACGGCAAGAAGTTGCGGAGCAGTTGGAAAAAATCCACAATCACTTTAAGTTTATCAATGATTATGTAGCGACAAAACCAGACAAGAAGGATGCTCTATATATAGAGCCAAGGCTTGGAGGAGAATTGACAACTAGCGAGATGATAACTCGTTGGGATATGCAGTATTGGGCTCCGGATATCATGATCACCAATACTTCAATGCTTAGTATCATGCTAATGAGACGAGCAGAGAGTCAAATGTTTGAAGATACAAAACGTTGGTTGGCAGGAGAAGATCTTCCAGAAGCAGAACGAGAAGAGGCAAAGAAGAATAGGGTTTTCCATATCATCGTTGATGAGCTTCACTTGTACCGAGGAACGGCTGGCAGTGAAGTTGCATGTCTGTTGCGTATGTTGTATAATGCCATTGGTCTTGAACCTGTTGTAGATGATGGTTATGGACACAAGGTTCCAAATCCTCAGATTAAGATTCTTGCATCATCTGCATCTTTGGGAGATGAAACTGCAACACAAAAGTTTATGGAGGAATTCTTTGGTGTATACAGTACCATAGAAGGCGAAAAGGTATTCAATGTTCAACTTGGATCTAATTATACAGGTGTAAATAAAGGTGAGCATATTGACTATTCTGCATTCTCGGAGTTCACACATGAAAATTTTGTAGCAATAGAACTTGATCCAGAAAATGCAGACAATGTCGTGGATATTCGAAAAGCAAAAGTCTTGAACTTTTTAAAGAGTCATTTCGATTGTGATGAGATAGGCGATTTCTGCAAAAAGTATGAGGGGCAGATTTTTAATGACTTTTATAACTGTCTTCCGAGCAATAAAGATAAGTCTAAACGTCCTATCGCTCAGTCAAAACTTGTTGATTCTCTATTTAATGGAAATAAAGAGGCATACCGTGGTTTCCTTATATTTCGTGGTTACATAGATACAATTTACAAAGGACACAAGTTACCAAGATTGCGTTTTCATAAGTTCTTCAAGTATATTGAGGGATTGTGGGGAGAACTGACTCCGTCGCTCTCTGATGACGTGGCTCCAGTAAGAAACCTCAGTTATAACTCGAAGGAGATAGGTGCTCGAAAGGTGCTCGAACTGCTTCGTTGTGAAAACTGTGGTCAGCTTTTCATAGGCGGAAACAGGAAGAAGGACTTAAACGATAGTAGCATTTCGCTAACTTTAAATTTTCCTAATCTTGATCAGATCCCCAATTTCAATCCTACCCCGATGGTGCAAAATAAGACCTATCAAGACTATGCTATATTCTGGCCAAAGGATTTGAATACACCTATAAATATACCAACAGGAGAGGCTAACCGTGGGGGTGGTGATCATGTTGTTGTTATAAACACTGGTGAACATTCTTATAGCAATGGTAAAGCTCTGTGGGTTCCAGGGTATCTTGATTCTATGACTGGAATGTTTACGTCAAAAGAGCGTTCTATATCACCAATCACGGGGGAAATAAATGAACAGATCAAGACTAATGGTATTCAGGGATTCCTCTACAGCGTCGTGGACAATAGGAATGGTGCTGAGATAGATGATGTTAAAGCGTCAAAAATCTACGCAACGCCTTGTACATGTCCTCACTGTTTGCAAAATTATACATTAAGGAAGTACACCAATTCTCCGATTCGAAGTTTTCGTACTGGTATTGACCGCAGCAACCAGATTTTGAGTAAAGAGTTGTTGTATCAGTTGGATGACAGTTCGGCCAAACTCATTGGATTCTCTGACAGTCGAGAAGATGCAGCAAAGCAGGCGCTTGGTATAGAGAAAGAACAATATCGAGATATGGTTCGCATGCTATTTGTTGAAAGTGTCAATGAAGTTGGTATAGATGATATTGTTGCCTTTATAAAAGAACAACTGAATAATGGAGTAAAAAAGAAAGACATTCGTGAAGCTGTAAAATCAAAATGGCTACGTCCTGACATATCCAAAGTGACTACTCTCATCTTTGATGCTATTGATGATGATGACTATTCTGAACTTTCTCAGTACTCAAAAAACATTATTCCATTAACCAACCTCATTGGTGTTAATGGTTTTGATGGAACTTTGGTGAGAAAGCTTTTGGAGAGAGGTATTAATCCAGCAGGTGAAGCTTATAAGTTCCAATGGTACAGCAAGGATAATGCAGAAGGCCTGTTTCACTGGAGCACTGCTTACGATTTTAAGAAATTTACACTAGTCAGCAATCCCCATTTTAAGGACAATACATACGCAGTGCAAATACGTAAGCAATTGGAGAATGCTGTGTTTGCCAACTCGTTTGGTAAATACATGGGAGTTAGTGTGCTTGACGCAGGAATTGGTTACATATGCGGAAAGCAATCGGGGAATATCGAAGACTCTAATGAGTATCAGGCGCTCAAAAGATTACTGCCGCCAGAAATTAGTGTCTATGAATTTGTGGATGCATTCGTCAGAGTAATGGGCGATAACTATCTCTACCCAAGTGTGGACAATGGCAATGCATATGTGAATTATGAAGATCTAAAAGGTTCTGTTAAGCGTCCAATCAAAGAGTTCTGTTCTCGAAATGGTGGTGATGAAAGTATTTTAGGAAACGCCCTTGTTACATACTTAAAAACGAATTGTACAGATAATCAAGTTCTTTCTCTTGAACTTGAGAAACTGGCGTTTACCAAGATGACAAAGGACAGATACATAAAATGTCCTAAGTGTGGTCGAATACATCCGAATATGGGATTTGGTTTCTGTACCAACACGAGTTGTATGGCCCCATTAGATCCTTTGGTTACAGTTGATACTGCTTCCTTACATGACCATTACATTTCATTTGACATCTTGAATGAGAAAAGGGCTCCAAGACGCTTACATACAGAAGAACTGTCAGGACAGACAGATGATATTCAAGCACGTTTGCGCGAGTTTAAGGATTTAATACTTATAGATGATAATGATCCGACGAAATTCGGTAAGGAGATGACTATGCCGATTGATATGCTTTGCGTAACAACTACCATGGAAGTGGGTGTAGATATTGGTAATTTACAAGGTATATTCCAGGGCAACATGCCACCGACACGCTATAATTACCAACAGCGTGTAGGGCGTGGCGGGCGTCGAGGACAGGCTTACTCTACAGCATTTACATTCTGCCGTGGACGTAGTCATGATGTCTATTATTATGAAAAGGCAACAGATGAAATGGTTGGAGGCATACCTGCTACCCCAACATTATCTTTGGCTCCATTTAGAGATACCAATGGCGAGGTTCATATGAAAAAAGCTATTATGAAGCGTGTCATTGTTAAAGAATTATTACATCAAGCCTTCCTTCAACTTGATTATCAATATGATCTTCAAGATACATCTGGCGAGTTCGGGCGTATATGCGATTGGGCAGAAGATAATAAGCCTATATTGGAAGATTGGTTAAAAAATAATAAAGAAGCAGTAGGAACTATTGTCCATAGGTACTTTGACCAGTTTAATGCTAATGGCCAAGTTTATAATGATATACAGGAGATTATTGGTTGGATTTTAAAAGATATGGTAAGTCAAATTGACAATGTCGTAAAAAAAACAACCGATCAAGGCACGGGGCTTGCTTCTTACCTTTCAGAAGTCGGTTTCCTACCTTTGTATGGAATGCCTTCTGATTCGAGAAACTTCTATCACGGATTTGATAGTGTATCCAAAAGAGTAAAGAGCATTGACCGATCAAGTGAAATTGCTATCTCTGAGTTTGCTCCTGGTTCAGAGAAGACTAAAGATAAGGGAAAGTATCGAGTGGAAGGTTTAACCATTCCAATGATAGAGGAAGCTAATAAAAGCGGACAAATCAATTTCTTTGATCCAACATCTGATGCCCTCTCAGATAGGTACATATTGTCGTACATTAAGAACATAGGAGAAAATGATAATTATATAAAGGAGATTACTGAAGCTCCATGTAATGTTTCTGCACATCGAATACAATTGACAGAAAAACAAAGAATAATAGTTATCCCTCAGGCTTATCGTTCTCTAGAAATCAAGAGTAATACAGGAACACCTGTTGAAAACAATGATAAGGGTGGTAGCTTCACGCAAAGTCAGATCTTTGCTCGTGATAATAGCTCTTCATCTATATCTAATAAGAAAACAGTATGTAATGTAGATATTTCAATATATGAGATGGGGTTGAATGAGGACCCTACAGTTTGGCACGTCAACAGTAATAATGGTAGATTTTATACTGGTGCTTATTCTGCTAGAGGGTTGGAAATGCCACATGGTGATATAGCAAACTTTATGTTCTTTGACAAAAAATATGATACAGATGGAAGGTGTAAAACTTCAAGAAAAGTTCAAGATCCGCAAAGAACAATAGATATTGCTATAGGTTCAAAGAAAACTACAGAAATGATAAAGCTCGAGCTGAAGTCTTATCCTGAGGTACTTAATTTATCCTTAGAGACAGGTAATAGATCTGCTATTAGAGCAGCTTTCTATTCGGCAGCATTCCTCCTACAAAGAGCTTTGGCAGACAAGCTTGATGTCCAGCCTGATGAAATAGAGATTTGTGAGAAGATTGACAATAAGTTTGAATATCCATCGTTGTATTTGAGTGATGCCTTGCCAAATGGTGCAGGCATTGTAAGCTATCTGTATCAGGATGGCAAGCTTGAAGAATTGATCAAAAGTATTGTTAATTTTGACTCTTTCGATTCTAACAAAACGTCGAAGGAAAAGAGTTTCATGCAGTCTCTGATTTCCAAAGATCACAGACATAATTGTTTGACGGCTTGCCAGAAGTGTCTCTTAACATATAGCAACAGAGGTTTTCACCATGTACTTGATTGGAGATTGGGTGTAGGATTGTTACGCTTGATGCTGGATCCGAATTATGATTTTGGATATGATGTGGCAACGCGTATGTCTTGCGAGGAATTGTCCGATTGGAATTATATAGTTCATGAATGCGCTAAGAAGTATCATCTATCAGCAGAAACTGATGGACAGTATTATTGGCTTAAGGACGATTTGTGCACCGTATTTTATCATCCTTTATGGAAAAAAACAAAGGTGCTGGAAAACATCACAGAACAATATAACGCTTTAAGAATGTTCAATGTCTTTAAGATCCTTAGATCAGATTTATCTGAGGATAGTCTCGAGGGCTTGACTTTGAATGCGCAACGAGGTTCAATTTTGCGGAATAGGATTAAAAGGAACAATCGGACAGAACCTCCACTAAATAATCCTCAGCCTGTGCAAACCATGGAAGATGATGATGACATCGAACTTTAGAAGTAAGCACTCTGTGATCCTCATATTGAGAGTAGGCCGACACAAAAGGCTTGGTCTTTTTCATCATATAGGGTGACGTGGTTCTGAATGTAACCACATGGTAGATGAAATTATGATGCAACTCGGTGATAGTCAGCTGATTTGTAAACCTTACAACGATGTCGGGAAGTCCCCGGAAATAGGTACGCGTTCGCTTCTCCGCCTTGCCTTTAGAAAAATAGGATTCACCTTTGACGAAATCAAATTTCAAGGCAAATGGAAACAAAGAATCAAACAGCACAGGAATCCGCCCAGTCGGGCGTAGTTGATTATGCAGCGGCGCTGCGTCAGTATCACATATACGGCCGGGGTCGTTCAATGAAAAAGTTTTGCGAGGACGAGGGGTACGACTATTGGAAGTTTTGCAAGATGGCGAGAGAAGGTCAGAGCGAGATGGATGCGAAGATCATCGCGGACAATCATCCCGTTTTCATAGGTGGCTTGCGTCCGGAGTTTTGCCACTTTGATGCAAATATGAAATTAATGACTGTCCGGGACATCGAAGTTTTAGTGCGTAAATATGTCGACAGACCTAATGAAGACAACCGGTACTTCGGCATAAGCGTGAAATTGCAAAATGACGGTCATTTTTGCCTGCTGGTGGAGGAGAATATCTATTTTGCCATAGCTCCTAAATCGGTGGACGAGTCTGCATTGAAGGATTGGAAAACGGAATTGAAGGATTGGAAAATGGACTCTGGGCGGTTTGCCGCATGGAAATATCCGGATTCCGGGAAAAAGAGCCTTCTGTCTCCAGATGATGACATTTGGGGACTTGCATGCAGTAAGAATAAGAGTGCTGATACCGTTTCGTGTACTCTGATCCCAAAGCTTTCAGATGAATTTATAGATATTATGCAAAAATTGCCTGACAGATTTCGAGTTGCATCGGTGACTTAGTATGCGTTAAGGATTAATTGATAGCCCCGGCTGCCGCTTTTTGGCGGTGTCGGGGCGTACTTTTGTTGCATGATGGAACTGGAAGAACTCATACGTGAATACGAAGAAGGCATTGCCTTGGAAATGTACCATGAAATGGTTGACTACATTGACAATCATGGTGCTGATATAACGGGGCGGAATGTGGATTATACCCTTATGAAGGTTATCAGCATGGTCTGGGCATCTGCTTACATGCCGGAAGGGACAATGCTCGCACTCCGGGGATATGAGATTGTGGTGGAGACACAGATGGGTCTCGGCATTAGTTTTTGTATGGGCCAATTCTGGATCGGAGAGAAACTGATACTGATAAGGTATGAGGAAGAGATTGAAAACTACCTGGTACATTTTATCAACAATATCCTTCCCGGCGGTCTTGCGGTATGGAAAGAGAAGATGGAACATGTGGACATGGATCTTCTCAAGAGGGAGAAAATCCGTAACATTCTGGAGAACAGTGCCGAATCCCTGATTCAGACCGTTCTGGAGGAGAAGGGCCTGGAATACAGACTCTGTTTCAGGGACAGTGGCATCGAACTGCTGGTCTATCGAGACGCCAAGTATCTTACGTACAGTGATTTCCGCTATGAGACGTTCTCGGATGATTTTCGGGACTTTGTCGATGGCAAACTAAAAACTATATGATATGGATGAAATGTTGTTTTGCAGAAATGGGGAAAATGGAGAGATGACGTTGCCGCTGGCCATTGGCAGGGACGAGAACGGCAGGCCTCTGTGGCTGGACCTTGCCGCGGCTCCCAATATCCTTTTGGCGGGATACACGAAACAGGGAAAGTCCGTGGCAATGAATGCGATGATTGCTTCGCTCATGCTGCTTAAAGGACAGGAAGAAGTGGAGTTCATATTCATTGACCCGAAAAGGGCGGAACTTGCGGTCTGGGCGGGAGCCGCCGGCAGCCGATATGCGGGTGGAGAGTCCGAGGCCAATGCTGAACTGGACAGGCTGACGGTCGAACTTGACAGCCGTCTTTCCGGATTGGCAGGAGATCCTCGGAGAAAGTATCCGAAGATAGTGGTGTTCGTAGATGAGTATGCGGACCTTATGGATTACGGCTCCAAGAAGACTGCCGCGTTCAAGAATATCGTAGGCTTGTCCAAAGCGGGAAATGCAGTGGGGATTCACATGGTCATTTCGACGAATCGCGTTTCCGGGAAAGTGATAACCAAAGAGATAAAGGAGAATTTCCCTATGAGGATGGGATTCCGAATGATAGACAAACGTGGTTCTATAGTCACTTTGGATACGCCAGGAGCGGAGCGGCTTGACGGAAATGGCGACATGCTTCTGCTTCGCGGGCCTGATGTGGAAAGGGTGCAGGGCACGTTCCTCTCCACTGATGAATGTATGGCGATTAAGGTCAAGGAAGAGAACAATATCGATTATGATTCAGTCGTTACTCCTGAATAAAAGATGAAATACTTGGAAAAGTTGCAAAAATAGCATAGATTTGCCTTGGAAAAGTTGTAAAAACTGTGGTAAAACACATTGCGTAAATTGTGCAATATATGCTTAACAGAAAGATTGACAATGATATAGATGCGCATTTCTCCAACTCGAAGAAAGCGTTGTTTCTTACCGGTGCCAGACAGGTAGGTAAGACCTATTCTATCCGAAAATATGCTAAACGGCATGGCTTGAATCTCATTGAGTTCAATTTCTTGCTTCAGCCGGAGACGATGGACATAATCAATGGGGCAGGAGATGTCAAAGAACTGCTGCTCAGAATTTCGGCATATTCGCGAATTCCTTTGGTGCAAAGCAGAACATTGATTTTTTTTGATGAAGTGCAAGAATGCCCGGATGTGATGACTTGGGTCAAAGCATTGGTGGACGAAGGAAGCTATATTTATGCGTTGAGTGGTTCCCTGCTGGGTGTTGAATTGAAAGACATCCGTTCAGTGCCTGTCGGTTATATGTCAGAGATGCAGGTCTATCCCATGGATTTTGAGGAATTCGTCAGTGCCGTGGGGGTGCCGGATAATGTGTTGGAAGCTGTCAAGAAGTCTTGGTCGGAGAAAACTCCGGTGGATGCCTATATACATGAAAAGATGATGCAACTATTTCAGTTGTACATCATAGTTGGAGGTATGCCTGCTGCGGTCCAGACTTATATGGATTCCAACAATATTCAGAACGTGGTGAAAGAGCAGAGGGATATTATCAATCTTTATAAGAAAGACATAGCCCGTTACGACAAGGATGTCAGAAAGAAACTGTATATCGATGAGGTGTTTGATCTCATCCCTTCCGAGTTGAATGCCAAGAACAAACGGTTCATCCTCAAACGTCTCAATGAGAATATGACTTTCGGCAGACATGAAAATGATTTCATCTGGCTCAAAGACGCGGACATGGCACTTCCGACATACAATGTCGAAGAACCAGTCTCTCCGTTGAAACTGAGTGAGCAGCGGAACCTTTTCAAGCTTTTCCAGAACGATGTAGGACTGCTTTCTTGCCAATATTCATCAGGAGGGAACCAACTAAAGATTCTGCAGGGGAAGGTGAACGTGAACTATGGTAGCGTATTTGAAAATGCTGTCGCGCAAGAACTTCACGCTCATGGATGGGATCTGTACTACTTCAACAGCAAGAAGCAGGGAGAAATTGATTTTATATTGGAGACGGATGATGAAATCATTCCCCTGGAAGTCAAGTCGGGCAAGGATTACGAACGTCATAATGCGCTGTCCAAAGTCCTGAGCACCCCGAATTATGGAATACGGAGAGCGATAGTTCTGTGCAATGACAACCTGCACGTGAAGGGCAATGTCGAATACCTGCCTATCTATATGACCATGTTCCTTGTCAAACAAGATGAACTGGAAAATCCTATATATAAAGTGAACCTGGAGTTCTAGAAGGCTTTTTGGCGGGACCGCACGTGCGGTGGTGTGAGAGGTCGGAAAACGAAAGTAGGAAGAAAACTACTTCGTTCCACTCCTGCCCGATTGTCATGGCTGAAGGGGATATCGAACCACTAGAATGTTCTTTGCAATCAGACGAAAAACTTATATATTTGCAGAAATACCGGATATTATGGATAAGAGACTTATAGACAAGATTGTACGCTACTTCGCAACTCAGCCAGTTGTGAAGGCTTGGGTCTTTGGCTCTTATGCCAGAGAAGAGGCACATAGTGGAAGTGACATTGATATCTTAGTGGTTTTCGATAAAGAAGCTAAGGTCAGTCTGATGAGACATGCTAAGATTTCCTTGGAACTCAGCGAAATTCTCGGATTCGATGTGGATCTCATTACGGAGGGGACTCTGCTGTCATTTGCAGAACGCACAGCCAACAATGACAAGATTCTGATATATGAGAGAGCAAGTTAGAGACAAAGGGCGTCTGGAGCATATTCTACAGGCAATAGGAAGGGTCTTTGAGTTTTCAAATGGAGTGAAACGAGAGGATTTTCAGAAAGATAGCATCTTGTATTTTGCAATAGTCAAGAATATTGAGATTATTGGCGAAGCCTCTTATATGCTCAGTCTGGATTTCAAGGATGCCCATCCAGACACAAATTGGAAAGTTATCGTAGCGATGAGGCACTTTCTCGTACATGGTTACTATCAGGTTGACCCAGAAGAAGTCTGGAATGTGATAGAGCAAGATCTTCAGCCTCTTAAGGAACAAATTGAAAAATACATATCAGAGATGCAGTGAGACGTTCAGTCAAAATGTTGTCACAACTTACATCTTCAGGAGTTCCTCGACACTAGGGACCTTCAATTTGCAGGACGCCCTTGAAACTCCCTTATATTCATCTCTCATACCATTGGTTATTTTCTTCATCTCATTCCTGACATTGTCGGGATAAAGAATCTCCATATAGTTGCCATACCGGCAGATTTCCTGATAGAAGTCATCAGTGGTGTGAAGCTGGTATGAAAAAAATTTTGTTTTATGGCATCAAGTATGGTGTAAAGATATTCTCTGGCGGACGGGACATCTTCGAGCAGAATCTCCTTTCCCTTCTCGGTAAGGGCCATTTTCTCCCTGTCATCGCTTATGTAGACCAATTCGTTAGAAATCAGAGCGTTTGTCCCATCCAGAAGTCTGGCGCGTGCTGAAATGCGGTTTCCGAAAGAGTCATAGATGTCTTCCAGAGTCCTTTCAATTGACGATCTTCTCGAAGGGCATTCGCAGAAATCAT
>OHKQ01000539.1_pt1 | contig 17864 bp, 18 predicted proteins | sample 1568891 | NCBI WGS metagenome assembly OHKQ01 (sample SAMEA3879596, study PRJEB24766) | human gut metagenome | biome: human-associated habitat; feature: feces | place: USA | collected 1985/1987 | reverse complement strand
AAAAAATTTACTGTGGCCTGCCATACAGTACCTGCTTATCGTTATCAAACAGGGGACGGTACACCACCTTCCCTTTGGAATAGGACGCATCCACGACCATGCCATCCCCGGCATAGATTCCCACATGCGTGATGTTCATGTATCTTCCGTTTGGTTTGTGGCTCCAGAACACAAGGTCCCCCGGCTGCAGTGATTCCTTTGCAACCGTCAGGTTATGCTCCACCATATATCTTCCCTGCTCTGCCGCCGTTCCCGGCAGGGAGATTCCTATCTGTCTGTAGCACCACAGTGTCAGGTAACTGCAGTCGACATAATTCCCGGTTCCGCGGAGTGCCTGCGAGTACGGATGCCCCAGTCTCGATAATGCAAGCTGTACGATATCACTTCCATTCCCATTGGTCGGCAGATCATACACAGGGATATCCCCTGCCCCGTTCCAGCCGCTCCAGTCGGAAAATTCATCCCCCTCTGTAGGGGCCGCTGTGTCATACTTTGCCACATACCACACATTGACTGCATTGGACTGTTGTTCATAAGTTGCGGTAACTCCATAGTCGGATGCAAGTTTTTGGAAGATTTTTGTCTTATCCCCAATGGCAACTGCCACGGTATATTTTTCCAGCGTGACTGTCCCGTCCTCCTGCTCTGCGTTTTGTGTCCGTTCCTCATAATCCACAAAACAGTCTGCAAATTTTTTATAATCATCCGTCTCAAGCCGTACCCGGTCTGCGCCGAAATACAGAGAATAAAAAACGGATTTGACCAGATACCTGTCGCACAGTTCCCCTTCTGTCATGCCATCAATGTCATCTAATATGGCATCCAGCTCTGCAAAACTTTCCTGCATCTGGCGGACATAAGCCTGATAATCTGCAGGCATTCCATCCGGTGCCTCCCCTCCATCGAATGCCAGATGCACTGCCGCCCGGTTATGTTCTGTTCCGCCGGAGGCAATGCTGATGTAGCACATGACGGCAAGGATGACCGGAAGGCACAGGGCTGCCAGTACAGAGGCAATCCCTGTCCACACTTTTTTATTGGTCCCGGCTGCTATGGCTGCCCTTGCGATCAGAGCGGCAGTTGCTGGCTCCATGGTGCTTCCTCCATTCTCTCTGCTTCCATCTCCTGTTTCATGCGCTCCCTGCTCTTTTCAACACCTGCCATCAGAACATCCTCATCAAATCCTGCCTCCTGATATCCGGTGCGGATGGTAGCAAGGTAATGTTCCGAAGGGACTCCCATGGCATACCCATCCGTCATGGTATATGCCATCATTTTCTCCCGTTTTCCATCCATCTCCACTTCCAGCATTTCTTTTCCATACAGTCTCGGATATCCCTCATAACGGTCCAGGTTAAACTCATCTCTCGGACTGATCTCCCAGATCAACACCGGCACACTCTCCCCTTTTTTCGGCTCCACCGTGGCTACCGCCCCGTTTCTGTTTCCACGGAACAACAGCTCATAGTCCTTGATTTCCCCGGTTCCTACCACCTTTGCATCGGGGCAGCGCAGTGCCATCTGCCCCCGGTTTAAGTTCGAGCCATATGCAATATATCTTCTTCCTGTCATGTTCATATTCTTGTTTCCTTTCTCTGCGTTTTGTTTTTACATGGTCATGTTCATTCCCTGTGCATCCTCCGGCACCTCTTCTTCCATGCTGTCTGCCTGCTGTGCATGTCCGATTTCCAGTTCTTTCTTTTCTTTCATCGCACGCAGTCTTTCCTTCTGTCTCACAGCCTGTTCCGGATCCTTCCATGCAATGCCGCCCTCCAGATTTTCCAGAAGAAACTTCCGCGCCGTCTTAAATTCATCCCCGATCATTCCCAGCCTTAACAGCCAGGTACGGAATGTATATTTTTCGTTGGTGCTGGCAGTCTTGATCCGGCTGGCACATTTCTGGTTCAATGCCTGCGCAGAAATGGCAAGGCAGAGCTGGATATATGCCTTTATTTTTCCTGCATGGGTAGTGGAGTTAAACAGACGAAACTCAATCGTTCCCTTCTGGAACACGCTGTGCAGATTCAGACAGTGGTAACGGCTTTCATGGTAATGCCTGTGCCTTCCATCAACCCCCTTGTACCAGATCCTGCTCACTTCCTCCAGACTCTTTGGTTTCTTCCGGTTCAGTTCCTGCAAAAAGTCCTCTTCCACCTTCTGGCAGTAACGATGCTCCCTCTCTACATCTACCTGAAGTGCCTTATAGATCAAATCTTCCTTGCTGTACATGATGTTGGTGATGTTCCGCAGTGTCCTTGCATCATGGGGTGCCGCGTTGATATGCACATGGATGCCTGTATTCTTTCCTGCCACTGCACCTGCATGCCGGAGCTGCCGGATGAGTTCCTGTATGACAGGGATATCCGCATATTCACAGATGGGGGAAACAAATTCTACCTTGTACTCACTCCCCGCATAACCGCCGCCTTTTTTCTGCGCCTCAATGCTGGAATCATACATGACTTTCCACCTACGGCCTGCCGCATCCCTGACACTGTACACTTCATAGCTTCCACCGTCATAGCTGGCCTCAGAGGAAAAATAGGCTGCCATGACCTCCGCAGCACGCTGTCTGGTAATACCTGTCATCTCGATCTCAATGCCGAATTTCTGCTCCCTCATGTCCATAATCTGGCATCCCTCCTTCCTTTTCCCCCTGTCTTATCGTCCTCCGGCACTTCCGAACAGTTTCTCCTTGTACTCCGGTGCATGTACCATGAGGTTGTAACGTTCATTGCCGCATTTATAGAGGCACACGCCCCTCTGCGGATAACGGATCAGGTTGTATTCGCTCTGCTCAAGCTGCAAGGTATCGATATAAAATCTGGAATCGATGTTTCCCGCATTGAACAGAAATACATGGGTTGGAATGGAAAACAGCGGTTTCGTATACTCCCGGATTCCATCAATATTGAAGTCCTCCAGATTCTGACTGGCAAGGATGACGGCACTGTCCTTTTTACGCACACGTTTCATAAAGTTTCGGATATATTCCACGGCGGTCAGGTTGGTAAGGAACAGATAAAACTCATCGATGCAGGCTGCCGTATGCCCATTGGTCAGAAGTTCATTTGACATGTAGGAAAGCACATTAAACAGCATGGCATCCTTCACATTTTTGCTCGCCTGAAGCAGTCCCTTGACACCGAAAGTCAGAAAACTGCTGTCTGTGATATTCGTATGTCCGTTAAAAAATTTGGACTCCGCTCCCTTACACATGGAGTGAAGTCCAAGACAGATTTCCTGCAGAAGCTCTGCGGTATACAGTTGTTTCTTCTTCACATCGTAATGCTTATATTCCTCCTCCATCAGATCGTAAAGGTCAGACAGGATCGGGTAATCCTTTGACGTAAGCCTGCCAAAGTCCGTATCATCCCCTATGTTCCACTTCTCATAAAGTTTCGCTAACATGATCTCTATCGTGTCAAGCTGGCTGTCCGTAAAATTCTTATAGCTTCGGAAAAAGTCTTTTAAGAAGGAGATATGCTGGCTTAATTTTGAGGAACAGCGGAACGCATAGGGTGCCTCTGTATCTTCCGGGCTGCCGTTTTCATCCCATGTTTTGGGTTCTAACACATTGATGATATACTCCCCGCTCATCAAATCCACAAAACAGCCTCCCAGATTTCCGGTCAAATCCACATATTCATGCTCCGGGTCCAGGCAGATAACTTTCATCCCGGACTCCCGCAGGATGGTCTGTATCAGTTTTAACAGGTAGGATTTTCCCTGCCCGGAGTTTCCAAGGATGAGGATATTGGCATTGGTCTTGTCATCCGCTCTCTGGTTGAAATCTACAATGACATTGCTTCCAAACTTATCCCTCCCGATATAAAATCCGTTCTTATCGGTCTTGCCGGAGTAGTTGAACGGGAACAGGTTCGCCACACTCGAAGCCGGAAGCGCACGTTCAAACTGTTCCAGAAAGACATTCCTGCCAGCCGGATGCACACATAAGAACCCCTGCTTCTGGCGCAACAGCAGCTTATCCACGTTCAGTTTGGAACGGATGAGTTCTGTCAACACTTCGGTCTGCAACAGCTTCAACTTATCCATGTCCGCTGCGGATAACTCCAGATACACAGCCGTATGCAGCAACGGCTCCCTGTTGCGGTGCATGGTCGCAATGATGTTGGTCACATCCTGCAGGTTGCTCGCTGCCGTGACTGTCTCCTGTAAATTTTCTGTATTCCCCTGTTTCATGCGGTTCTTGTTTGCCGCATTGCTGATGATTTTTTTCTCCTCTGCCGGTGTGACCTGTCTGGTATAGATACGCAGTGTCACGCCATCCTTTTCCCCAAGGTGGCGCAGGATTGCCTGCTCATCCGTTGCAGTCGGATATTCCCTGAGTGCCCAGACACTGCGGAACGTATTTCCGCAGATATAATGATCCGTGTAAAACTGGATGACGGACGGTGCGATCATGTCAAGGAAACTCTTAAGCCTCTCTTCCCCCGGTGTCTGTGTCTGTGTTTTTTTCTTTCTGTTGTTATTCATTTAAAATGATCCACCTCTCCCCATCAAATTCTTCAAATTTTTCCGTTGTGACATTCTGTTCAAAGTAAACAGCCAGTATCCTCTTCATGTCCTCCTCATCCGCTCTTTTGGATGTAAATCCCTGTTCCACCAGCATTTTTTCGATACGGTTTAAGTAAGCGAACACTTCATTCTCCTTCTGGTTTCTCAGCCGGATAATCAGTAAAAACTCCCTTGCCGTTGCCATCTGCACCTGCATCCGGTCAAGGTGTCCTGCATCCAGTTCCAGCAGTTTCCGCACAGTCGGGTTGGTTTCTTCCTCCGCGCGGTTCTTTAAATATCTTTTGTTGTCCTCAAAGTTTTCACGGGAATTTAAGCACATCATCTCGATTTCCGTGATGCCTTTTAAGACCGTCATGAGCCCATAGATTCTTGCGGAAAGGCTCTCCTCCGACAACACGGACAGGTTGCTCGGCTGGATCAGAAAATAGACCAGCTCATCCTTCCGGTAGGTGCGGATGCTGTAATCCGACAGTTCTTTTGTCCCCATCAGCTCCCTTGTGGACTGTTCATTCTTCCGTTTCATTTGCGGTATACCTCCATTCATAATGCTGCTGTTCCACCAAAAAATACGCACATGCATAGCGGATAAATTTTAAGATGGTGGTATCCTCCACCTGTATCGTTAAAAATGCGTATACGCCTGCTATCACCATCGGGAACCACAGTTTTGCATAGGCAAATGCAAACACGGATACCAGTACGATGATTCCTGTCACTGCAAGGTCTTTTAACTCCCACAGCCACATGCTCGCTTTCGATTTCAGATTATCCGGGTATATGTACATCCCGTTCTCCCTCCTGTCTTTCTAAAAAATAAGCAATGCCGCAGAGGATATATTCCACACACGGCACTGCCACGCTGTTTCCCAATGCCCGGTACCGGACACTGTCACTTGCTCCCGGAATGTCCGTCCAGTGGTCCGGGAAACCCATAAGTCTTTCACACTCAAGCGGTATGAGTTTTCTCACACGTTTTTTTCTCCGCAGGTCATCCGTGTATGCCACACAGTGCCTGTCCTCTGTTGTCAGCGTATAACTGACTCCCTGCTGATAGCCGCAGCCGTTTCCCCCGTTTTTATCCTGACGGTTGATGACATTGCCGGCGATGCAGTAGGGTTCTCCATGAACAGCAAGCGGCGTATTGTTGCCTCCCGTCCCCAGTGCAGAAGTAATGGTCTGTGCCACTTTCACCGGTCCACTGTAGCGGGTGTCCGGTCCGTGGTTGTCAAACAGGATCGGCTGGTTATTGCCTGCCATCCCTGCCGCTGCTGTAATGGTCGGACAGTATCCGATCCCGATTTCTGCATTTGCCTGACTGCTCGCCATGATAATGGGCGGTGTGCTTGAACTGTGTGCCAGAAGTGTACCGATAAGGTTCCGGTACACATCCATCCGCTGTCCTCCCTGATCCATCAGACACACGATGTCGGCTCCTGTGCCTGCATCAAAAGTGCCGCCTCCAAGATCGGCGGCAGCTTTTTCCCTCTGTTCCCTGCTCTCCTGATAATGCCTCCACACGCTTTCGGACTCAAATAATATCTCTCCGGCACTGTGGCCTCCAAAATCTGCGACAAGGAAGATTCTTCGGCGTCTCTGTGGGACTCCCCAAAATTGAGCGTCCAGTACCCTCCAAGCAACAGAGAATTCCTGTCCCAGAATAATCCCGGCAGGAGTCCATGCCCCATCCGGCGGTCCAGGTAAAGATACGGACTCCTCCGATATACCACAGACTTCTTCGAGGACTCTCTTAAAATCTGCTCCTTTTGGTTCTCCGCTTGAGAAGGCTCCCGGCACATTTTCCCAGACCATATACCGAGGTCGAACAGGGACATCTGCTCTCCTTCCACTGCTATTTTTCCTCCTTTCCTCCTGCCTGCGCATTTCTTTTATGATGCGTACCTGCTCTAAAAAGAGACCGGAACGCATCCCCGCAAGTCCTGCACGTCTCCCGGCAATGGATAAGTCCTGACATGGCGAACCCCCGGCTATCACATCCACAACCGGGAGGTTTTCCCCATGCAATTTTGTAATGTCTCCCATGTGTTTCATCTCCGGGAACCGATACATGGTAACTGCCATGGGAAACTTTTCTATCTCACTCGCCCACACAGGCCGTATGCCATTTCTTTTTGCTGCCAATGGAAATCCCCCGATTCCATCGAACAGACTCCCCAGCTTTTTCTCCATCCCTTCACCGCCTTATGCTGCCACTGCCTTGACAACCGTTTTTGAAATGTTGATGGCTGTCTGCGCTGCATAGACTCCGCTCATCAGGTTTGCCTTTGTGCTGGTGTCCAGTCCGAACTGTCCGGCAATCCTCGGCACCTCTGTGGAGGATTGCATGACACCCAGGCCAAGCAGTGGGTGGTCCTTGAAGATCATGAGTCCTGCCGTGAGCATTGTGGACTGCAAAAACGCGGTGAGACAGATTCCAATGACCTGCTTGCACCACTGGGTAAAACCGTCAATATATCCTCTCGGAACAGAAAACATATAAAGGCTTCCGACTGCGATCTGTATGAGCAGGATGCCTCCCCTTTTCAGATTTCCGAAGAACACTTTTATCACGGCATACCCCATCATCACGGCACAGAATATCTGCAGGATCGGATTCCCCACTCCCGGCATGGCGGCTGACATAAGCACCTGCTGTGCAGTCATCCCGATGCTTTCCGCATCTGTAATGCCGGATAATGCCGATCCGAAGGAACTCTGCAGCGACACACTTAGGGAGTATAAGTTGACCGGAAGAATGGAAAACAGGCTGACCGCCATAAATCCCTTGACATAGTTTAAGGCAATATCCTTGATACTGCCCCTTCCTCCCTGATACTCTATGGCACATTCAAAAGCTCCGACCACCAGCCCTACCACAAACAATGCCCAGCCAAGCCAACTAAAAAAAGTGGTAATTGCATTCACCCACGGCAGGTCAAACAATTCCACCCCCATATTGTTCATCATTGCAAAAAAATCATTGAGAAATCCAACGATCTTCCCATACAGCCAGTCGATGATCTGGTCTAGTACGATTTCCGCAACAAAATCAAATATAAACATCTGACACCTTCTTTCTCACCATCCCCTATATGCCAAGGATTTTCCAGATATAGGTCGGTGCCGTCAGCGTAAACACCAGACACGCAAACAGGATTGCGGGTGCCGCCCATTCAAACTGCCCGTGTTTTCGGTAATCAAAGTATGCAGTACCCAGCTTTGCAAAGAAGAATACGGCAAGTATCAGGTCGATTGCCGGGAACACCACCTTATTGACTACTGTCTTGATCTGTGCGGAGGCATCCTGCCATGTACCCTCGATTGCTCCTGCCACGTCCCCTTTTCCTGACGCATATACTGTAGTTCCAAACATCATCGTAAGTGCAAGCACCATCACTGCCATCATCATCCATTTCTTTTTCTTCATCTGATCTTCCTTTCCTTTTTTCTGTTTTTTTACTGCATTTTCATTTCACTGGTCTGCTCCGGTTCTTCCAAAAGGTCTGTCATCTCATAAATGACAGGATTCTCCCAGAACTTTAAATCTCCACGGTATCCGAGTTTTAAGTGGCTGAACTCCTCCGCAAGCTCCCTTACGGACTCCGGCGCATTAGGTGGAAGTTCCTGATTCCAGATCACCCATTCCCCGCTCTGGTAGCGCGGGGTAAGTTCTAAAACTACATAATCCTCCGGCACAAATGCCGGGTAACGCTGCAGCCTGCCCCTCGCATCATAATAAGCTGCTCCCTCCTGCATCACCGCGAGTGACATAAGCCGCAGCGTATCTGCAAGGGATTTTGTGAACCATGTTTCCCTGTCACAAAATTTCCGTATCCTTCCATCCCTTAAGATGGATTCCAGATTTTCTTTTCGAGTGTAATGGTAGAGCAGTCCTTCCGGCTTTTGGATTCTCTCATATCCCATTTCCTACCTCACATTCTGTGGTGCGATATGCCAGTCATCCCACAGGCTTCCCGATATCTGCACAGCGTCTGACAGGTTCATGGAAAGCATTCCATCCGGTGTCCAACAGTCAAGCAGATAAGTATATACCCGGTACTCCCCGTCCGGCATCCAGACCGGTGTGAAATGTGTCCTCCGGTAATAAGTGGAATACTCATTATTCTTAAATTCAAAGACCGCACTGTATCCATTTCTAGTTCTCTCTAAAAGCCGCCAGTAGGTTTCGTAATAAAATTCCGGGAAGTAACTGACTGCTGTCTGCGGTGCTGTTGTTGCGGATGTCTGGCTGCTCGATGCCCTTGCACTCAGGGAAACATTCACACCATACCCGCTTTTGGTAACCATGCCGTCCGCGGTCGGTGCCTTCTCATCCGTGACCAGATGCATATCTGCGGTCAGGGATGCCGAATAATGTTTCTCTTCAAATTCCCACCAGCCTTCATCCACATACTCGCCATAATCCTGCCAGTATCCATGGCTCTGTGTGCATCCTGCCTCACAGCTTGCCGAATGATCCTCTGACTCCCAGTTCCAGTCACTGTGCCATACCCATTTTTCCTTCCACTTGGCTTTCCAGACACTCCATGCCGCCTGTGTCTTTTCTGGATTTACAGGCATCACTGCATTTTCTTTCCGGTAGCTGTCATTTCTGTCATCTGCAACAGGATTTGGCGGTGGATTGTCATCCAGATCCACAATGTTCGCCGTGATGGTTCCCCGGCTCACGGATGCACTGCCTCCGCTGGCGGTCACGCTAATCGTGATGTGCTGTTCCGTGGACGGGGTATGCCATTTTACCCACACGAGCTGCTGTCCGTCCTCCGGGTAATACACATTTTCAACCTTGTAGCTTCTTCCCAGAATAGAAAATGTCACGGTGACGGAGTTGTCCGGATCACTCTGTCCTCCACTGACCGTGACCGCCGTTATCACATCCGTATCCACACGGTATTCATAGTCCGCTTCGATGACTTCCGGTGTGACCACCTCATTAAACCGCACGATACCCAGTCCTAATGCGCGGATGATATCCTCATCATTCGCTTTCTCTGTCTTAGAGCCGCTCCACGCCGGATATCCTAAATCCGATGTTTCCAAAAACATGGCAAGCGGCAGGTTTTTATGGGACAGGGACGGCATTTTCTTTCGCAACAGGCCGCCCCTTAACTGGTTGTATTTTGCCGCTTCCGTGGCGGTAAACGCAGTCCGGACTCCCTCAAAAGTCACATATGCGATTGGCTCTAATAACAGCTTGTACTCTCCGTTTGTCAGCGTCTGGAAATCCATGCCGACATATCCTGCAATGGCTCTGATCACCTGCTCGTCCGTAAAGTACTGTTTGATGGCTGCAAGGTTTGCCCCTCCTCTTGAAGTACTGATAATCTGTGGCAGGGACTGTGCTGGATTATAAAATGTATAGCCTCCCATCCTTGCAGAAAGTCCTGCGCCATTCCTGTAGGAAGTCTTGCTTACTTTTCCAAAATGCACCCGGATATCAGTCGGATGCTTGTTGGTAAGGTCAATGGATGCTGATGCAACTGCACCATCACTGGCTCTGATTACCGTTACGCGCACACCCTCATCGTGGCTGCTCCAAAAATTAGTTCCCGTTCCTGCTCCCATACCTCCACCGCCATTGTCGATGTTCCCTTCCCCGGCTGCATAAACCGATACCGGCATTGCCATGGCAAGCATAATTGCAAGAAGCAATACTACTTGTTTTAATAACTTCATCTCTTTTTCCTCACAAAAAAAGCAGACCGTTTTTACGAATCTGCTTTTCACTAACACATTATTCTTTTCTCTGTTTTTTGGCTTCTGCTACAAATGTTCTGATCGTATTAACCAAATCATCCCATTGCTCTGGTTCCTTCATATGAATGTTCCCCATACGCTCGTTATTGGAATCCCTTTGTTCCATTTGTAACCATTTTCCCTCCTGTATCAGACAAACAACTTTTTCATCTTTTACAGGTTCATCTTTTTTTAGGAACATCCATGTAACACAGTCTGTCAAAATAATAAAATCACAATATTCAAACTCTGCTTCTATCTGTTTTTTGTTTTTTCCCAATTCTAACCCTTGATAATTTTCCAAATTGGGTTTTTTCAGCTCAATTGAAACATATGGTTTTGTAGTATTCGTATAGCTATATTGTTCCGGAACGATAATAAAATCCTGCAAGCTATGTGAATCCGCATAATTTTTACGCTTATGAAGTGGATTTTTGGTATCATCCTTGTATCCTTTGTTATCCCAAACTGCTACCAATTGTTCACTTTCTGTAAGGATCGATTGTATAAAATCTCGGATTACAAAACCAAAATAAATCTCTCTTCTTTCAATTTTATATAATCTTTCTACCTCTTCCACATAATCTGCATATGATATACGTTGTTTGTACATAATCCAAGAGCCTCCTTGTCCGCTTGTTATCAGTTTATATCAAACAACATTTCTTGTCACCAACTTAGTCCATGATTCCGATTTTATTGCCATTTTCATACATGTCATCTGCGTAGGTGCCTGAGCCTTCCCCTTCATCGGTAATCCATCCGAAGCCTTCCACATATACCATGCCGTCTTTGGTATCACCTGTCTTTGGTGTCTGGTTCTCTGCCGGATCCGGTTCCTCCTGTTTTTCCTCCTCGTAGGACGGCGGTGTATCCGGCTGGTCCGTGGCGGTTCCCTCAGACAGTGCAGGCGGCTCACTCGGTTTTTCCTCTTCTGTTTTCTCCGGGGTTTCCTGAATTTCCTGCTCCCTGTCATTTACGGAAGTTCCTGTCTCCGTCTCGATCACAAGCGGCTCTTCCGTCTCTGCTTCTGTGCTTTCTGCCGGAGCCGGTTCCGGTGTTTCTGTCTCCACAAAAAGTTCTGTCTCCTCCGATTCTCTCTCCACGACCTGTGCCTCCCTGTCCGGCTCATGGTAGAGCGCCCTGCTGATTCCAAACACAAGCACCGCACATACTGCTAGAAGTCCTGCGACTGCCAGCCACTTTTTTGTCTTATCTTTCATGGCATTCCCTCCTTATGCTTTTTTGATTGATTTTCGTAGTTCACACGCTACCATAGAACGTCTGGAAAGTCTATGGAAATGTAATAAGTCTTACGATATCTGTAACATGTTACTAAAATTTCTCCCTGTAGGCTGCCCTCACCTTCAACCTGACCGACATATTCGACAAGATTTTTCCTGCGAAACGCACAGGCACTTCCATCGTGACCTCTGCATCCGCATAATAAGTTCCTCCCGGCGATGCCAGTGCCGTGTTGTGGATGTCCACAGAAAGATTTTTGAGCCTGTACTCCAGTTCACCACTGTTGTTATAGCGGACATAACTGTTCCCATCCTCTTCCAGACCAAGCAGAAAACACATCCTGCCATAGATATCCCCATGGTCCACGGATGCCGCAAATCCCGTATCGTCCGGCTCATATCCTGCAGCATATCCTTCCCTGACACCATGATAAACTTCATTGTAATTGTCGTTTACCACGGAAACTACGGCAGATTCCATGGCATCTTTGATTCCGGCTGCCGTGATGACAAGGCGCATGTATTCTGAAACACCAAGGATAATAAAAAGCATGGCTATCGCTGCAGCTACAGCAACCGGAGCCATGCTTCCCTCCTGCCCTGTCAGAAGTCTTTTGAAACTCTGATAGCATTTTCTCATTTCCAATACACCTCACTCTTTCCCGATGCCCTCGCCCTTATGGTTACCGGGAACGACCTTAACTTTCCAAAAAGTCCGAGGTCTTTCTGTAACGTCAGTGTTACCGTCACCTCTTCATTCAACTGGATTTTTCCGGTTCTTGACCAGCTTACGGCTGGATGTATCCCTGTTTTTTCCTCCAAGGTTCTCTGCCTTGCGGTTGTCTCACTTCCAACCCTGCCGCTGATCTCTGCCTCCCGCACCAGCTCGTCTGCAAAGTTGTCTAGCTGTATCTTCGTGATAAAAACCGGGAATATCCTGACGCCAAGGGCAATGACAAACATCACGCAGAATACAACGACTGCCGCATCGATATATCCCTCCCCCTTTTTGTCCCTCATGATTTTATAGATCCGCTTCATTTTTTCTCCTTCCTGCGCTTTTATCAGAACAGTGTTCCCATGGACTTTATGATCTCATAGCCGATGATGGCAAAATAGGTTGCAAGGAAACATAAGAGCATGGCAAAAGAAAAGACACGGATTTTCGGCGGGATTTTTGCCGCCTTTGCCTTTAACCTCTGCAGTTCTGCCTGCTTGAAGTCGTGTGTGAGCATCTGGAAATACACTGCACCGTCATCTCCTCTTAACACACCGATCAGTCCGCGGACCACATCGGAGAGCTGCGGGGAATTGAGCCTTGCCTCGAAACGGGTGAGTGCTGCCTCATAGCTGCTGGAGCGCATGTCGGCACACACAATGTCCAGTTCCTTCTGGAACATCTCCCCGGCATTTTCCTTATAATGCTCCAGCATGGAAAGTACATCCCTGCTGTTTTTCAGCTCCTGTGTGATGGTGGAAACAAAACGGTACAGTTCCCCCTCGATCTGCTCCCTTTTTTCCCTTACCAGCTCTTCTGCTTTTCTTGTCTCCTTATAGTAGACCATGACTCCTAAAAGCACGAGCATGATGGCAAGCAGCGGAAATACATGCAGTGCCGGAAGGATCAGGAGAAAAATGCTCCCTGCCTTCAGATAGGCATACGCCATATAGGTTTCCGGTGTCATCTTAAGTCCTGCCGCATTAAGGACATTCTGCATCCTGCTTTTTTTGTAGGCATTCATTCCGATGTATTTTCCTAAGTATGCCGCCCCGTCCATGTAGAACGCATCCAGTGTTTTCTGCAGTTTCTTTTCTTTCTTCCCTGACTGCATCATCGCCCTGCCGGTCCGCAGTGTCGGCAGCTTTAAGATGCCCGACAGCAGAAGGAACAGTCCGCATGCCGTCAGGATGAATACAACTATCAGTACGATTTTCAATTTATCCCTCCCCCTTATGTCCGGTATTCAATCGGCTTTGTCAGTTTTATGACGCATGCCGTGGAAACAAAAATAATTGCGCCGGTAACCGCCAGCATAATCTGCCCGGGGATGGTATGCATGAGCGTATCGTACCAGGACTGGTTCAGGAAATATAACAGCGGGATATTCCCTACTGCCAACACCACCATTGTGATAAATTCCTTTCTGGGTTCAAATACCAGATATTCCAGCTCTGCATTCACGATGCGCATGTCCGACAGTTTCGCCACGATCGGTGTCAGCGTTGTCTTTAGTGACCTGTCATACAGGCAGGACTTTAAGGCATCCACCCACTCCATGAACACATCATTTTCAATCTTTCCCTTAAGCTCCTCCAAGGCTGCTTCAAGGTCTGGATCTATGAGGCGGATTCTTGACACAAAATCTGCAAACACGGTCTTGACCGGCGGATTTAAATATTCGAGGTTTTCCTCCACCGAAGTAAGGATGTCCTCACTTCGCAGGTATGCCGTTGTAATAATGGACAGTGCGGTTTCCAGTTCCGATGACACATCCTTTTTGAAATGGGATGCGGTCAGCCTGATGTACCAGAACGGCAGAAATAAAAATCCGCACGCCAGCACCGGAATTAAAAAAACATTTCCGATCATGACGGCAATGGCTGCTCCTGCGGCAAGCATCAGGAGGGATGCCGTGCATAAAAGCGGGAACAGCTCCTCCCTGTCCGTTGTTTTCAAAATTGCCTGTACTTCCTCGATTTCCCTTCGGAAATAGGATTTTTTCCTGCGCTTGGTTTCCTCCAGTATCTCCTCACGGATTCCTTTCGGTGCGTCCAAAAGCCTGTGGAAAATGTTCCCCGTAAAGTCATTTAGCCGGATGTGGAACAGCAGGAATGCCCCTGTAATGATCCCGATGCAGGCAATGACCTGTAATGTCAGCATGCTTTCTCCCCTCCTTTTTCAATTCTTTCCAGCACATCTTTTGGCATGCCGTTTTCCAAAAATCTCTTTTTGAGGCTCTCGGAAATTCCGCACACCTTCTTATGCGTGCCGTTAATGATAAAGCGGTCCCCTTCCATCCGGTTTTCGGTGATCTCATAGCGGTACAGCGGGTTGAACTTCCGCTTTCCGTCTGCCGTGATCTCACACTCCATGATTTCCATGAGTTTCCTCTTGCGGTTCTCAAGCTGCTTGGTGAACACCACGATAGGGAATGCCTCCGTTACAAGGTCCATCAACACCTCGTCATCCATGTCATATTTTCTCTTGCACAGTGTCCTCATTCGGCTGTAAGTGGATTCACAACTGTTGCTGTGGATCGTGGTAAGCACCGTGTGTCCGGTTCTTGCCGATTCCTGTGCCGTGTACGCCTCCGAACTACGCATCTCCCCGACACAGATGATCTCCGGGTTAAAACGCAGTGCCATATCAAGGAGCATGTCCTGATCAATGTTCTGCTTTTCATTTTCGCTGTATCTGGTCAGCGTATGGATGACACTGTTGGTCACTTTTCCATCCTTTTCCCTTACGAGTGCCAGCTCACGGCTGCCGTTTTCGATGGTAAAGATACGCTTTCCATCCGGTATGGTGGTAAGCAGCCAGCCTGCAAGTGTGGTCTTACCGGAACTGGTGGCTCCTGCGACACAGATGCTGATGCCATAACGCAGACACTCTGCCAGAAAGTCCAGCATTTCCCCCGTTGCGGTGCCGCCATCCACAAAGTTTTCCTTTTTCAGGCTCTGCGGATTGACAATACGGATGGATGCTGCAATCCCCACATCTTCATCCACGAGCGGCGTCTTTAACACGGCGATTCGGATATTCTTGCTCAGATGTCCTAACACCGCAGGGGAGGCATTGTCCAACACCATGCCCGACACATGGAGCATGCGCCTTATGACATTGACCGCATGCTCCGGGGACTCGAAGTGTTCCTCCAGCTTTTCACACCTGCCGTCATTGTACTGTATCTCGATATCCCGCCAGGAATTGATATCGATTTCCTCTATCCCTGTTCCAAAAATGTACTTGGTGAGGAAGGAAAACTCTGCCATTTCCGTGTAAAGGTCATCGATCAACTGTTCCTGTGTTTTTCCCTTTACCGTGATACGGTAGTCACAGATGTACTTTGTAATGTACCGCTTGACCTGCTGTTTTACTTCCTCGCTCCCGCCTTCCACCATGAGCGTGGAATATTTGCTGGAGATATACTCCTGCACCTCTTTTAAGACATCCGAAAATGCCCTTCCCTTTTCCTCCGGGGAAAAGAACAGATTCTGGTTATTTTTCATACCCCGAATACCTCCCTGCTGATTTTCTCTATCTCCCTGCGGAATGCCCGGCTCTCCTTCAGGCCGAGTTCCCCAAGCAGTTCCCCTTCTAAAAACTGTGCTTCCACCTCACTGCTGTGCGGAATCTGGAACGACACACTGCCAAGGATTTGTTCCATGTGGCTGCTTGCCTCCTGCTGTCTGATATTGGACACGGCCTTCAACTGCTTGTCGGCATCCCATTTGTGGTCTGATAGCAGTGGAAGCTGGGAGGATAAGTAACTGATGGATTTTAAGTCACACCCTGCCAGCCTTAACACCGTATCTGCCTCCATCAATGCGACCGCCGACAGGATATCCGATGCGATATTGCTGGTGCAGTCCACGATGACATACGGTGCGATCTGTGCTGCAAGCTGGAGCAGTTCTGCCGCCTGCTCTTTTTCATAGGGCGGATAGGTGAACACATTCTCCCCCTTTAACATCCCGACCATGGAAAGATAATCATTCTTCCGGTAGAACATGCAGTTCTTCTTGATGAGGTTTTCCGTCACATGGGATGCGGCAAGAATGCTCCCCAACGACCTTTCCTGTTCAATGTCTGACGGTGCGCATAAGTAAGGCAGCGGCGGAGTGATCATATCCGCAAGGATTAAGATGACATTTCTCTTTTTCTTTGCCAGATGCTCTGCCAGTTTCACAGACACCACCGTCTTGCCGGAGGAAGGGCTGCCCCACACGGCAAGCACGCCTCCCTCTTCCGGCATCTCTTCTTCCCTTTCCTGCTCCAAATTTCTCTGGAACAAAGAATTTTTCATGAAATTCAAACACTATTCCTCCATATCCGTATCATTTTTCTCGTCTGCCGAGGTTTCTTCTGCCGTCACTGCATCCGCTTCCCCTCCTGTCCTCGGCACCTCATTTTTTACAACAGATACCTCTTCTTCCTCTGTGGTTTCTTCCAGAAGCTCCTCCAGCACCAGATCCTGTGCTTCAATGAACTGTGCAGCCTTCTGGCTGTCTCCCCTGTATACCAGTGACAGATGGATTTCTCCCTCTGCTTCCAGCCTTGCCAGCAGTCTGCTCTGCTCCGGTCTGACTAACACCGTGACGGTGGACGGAAGCTCCTTCTCCTCTTCCTGCTCCTGTGTATTAGCATCATAGCCGGACTTTGCCGTCACTGCGATGACCTCCACATATTTTAATTCTGCCGGGATCACTGTCTCCCCACTGCCCAGGTAATCCGGTGCGATGACCGACACAATATCCCCGCTCTTTAATTTGCCGGAGAGTCCTTCCGCAAAAGAACTGATGGTGATGGAGATTGCCTGTTTCTCCCCGTTTAAGTTGTAAAGGTATTTATTTTCTGCAGCCGGCTCGTCCGCTACTTTTTCTGCTACGATATAATCCCCTGCATAAACATCCGCGGTCAGATATTTTCCTTCCGCCTCCGTGATGCTCCTTAACACATTTTCGGGCAGGTTGTAACCTCCCACCTCGACTTCCTGCAGCATTCCTTTTTTGATCTCTTCGCCTGCCTTAACGTCCTTTACAAAACGCACGATTGTGGTCTTTTGGGACAGTCCGGCATTGACAAGCGGTGTCACTGCAAAACAGATGAGCAGGGACACTACAATGCAGAGTACCCCAAGAACAGTACGGTTTTTTAACAGTTTCATGATTCTCTTCTCCTCCTATCTCGATGTCTCCGTATATTTTTTCTTTCTTGCTGCCACGACAGTTCCTGCAAGCAGTGCCATAATCCCTGCCAGTAATAATTTCTTTTTCAATTCTTTAACCTCCTATCCAGATACCAATCAACATTCCTGCAAAAAGAAACGGAACAAGCGGGTATGCCTGTTCCTGTTCCTTCTCCTCTTTTTGTTTCTTTCTGTTCTTTTTCCTGCCCATGCCCCCTGCCGCATGCCACAGCACCAGCAGGCACAATGCAAGGAACAGTCCCGTAAGCGCTTGGCTCGCTCCAAGTATCAGGCCGCATGCCCCCATGAGTTTCACATCCCCTCCGCCGATTCCTCCTATGGTAATGCCTGCAAGGAGCAGCGGAAGTCCTGCAAAAACTCCCAAAAGATTTGGCTGTTCCGGTGGCAGCATGCTGGT
>OHKQ01000524.1_pt1 | contig 18343 bp, 18 predicted proteins | sample 1568891 | NCBI WGS metagenome assembly OHKQ01 (sample SAMEA3879596, study PRJEB24766) | human gut metagenome | biome: human-associated habitat; feature: feces | place: USA | collected 1985/1987 | reverse complement strand
AATGGAACAACGTTACTTTTATTTTATAGATAAGGAAGGAAATTGTAAGTATCCTTTTTATCCTCTTAAGGACCACCTTGAGTTGACACAATGCTATTTAGAGTTTATTGCTAAAAAGATAGAATGAAAAGGAGTGGAATATTTATAGCGATCGGTTTGTTTTGCCTTGTTTCCTCATGTGGGGATCGGGACAGGCAAGTGGAGGAGGCCTTATCCCTTTCGGGCAATAATCGTAATGAACTTGAAGCGGTGCTGAAGCATTATGAAGGAGATGGCCGGAAGCTGGAGGCGGCACACTTCTTGATTGGCAATATGCCCGGAAGTTATGGAGCTAATCCGATAGTAGAGCAGGATTGTTCTGCTTTTTACGAGGCTTATGATTCATTGGGACAAAAGTATGGCTATCGGGTAGGAACGGAATGGGGGAAACAGGTAGATAGTCTTTGGAAAGATTTTAGTAATCGACATCGGGTGAGGCAGGAACTTAACTATGATATTACCCGCATGAAGGCGGAAGATTTAATCCGGGAAATTGATCTGGCATTTCGGGCATGGGTGGAGAATGTGCATTCAAGAAACTGTTCGTTTGAAGACTTTTGTGAGTATATACTGCCTTATAGGCGACAGAATGGCTTATCGATTGACAATGCACGCCGGGAGTTCAACAAACGGCATCAGGGAAAGTATTTTGTGAAAGAGGGAAAGGATTGGCAACAAGAGATCGATTCGTTGTTATACGAATATAAGTATCTGACTCATTCCGGTTTTTGGGGGACGAAGATTCCGATATGGAATGCGGCGACTTTTGAGAAGATGCGTCATGGGTTATGTGCACAGCGCTGTTGGTATAACTCTTTGTTATTATCATCGTTGGGGATTCCGGTTGCCATTGACTTTGTCCCGGCATGGGGAAACCGAAATAATTCGCATACCTGGAATGTGGTGCTAATAGACGGGGAATCGCATGCTTTTGAGGCGTTTTGGGATAATGATCGCTGGAAATATAAGCGGATTTATAATAACCGGGATGATGATGAGCTTTGGGGAAGATTCCGCCTTCCGAAGGTATACAGATATACCTACTCAAATCATATTGAAGGACCGTTGGCAGATGTAGAGGTGGATAAAGCTAATATTCCGGAGCTATTTCGTAGTGTGAAAAAGGTGGATGTTTCTTCGGAGTATTTTGAAACGGCCGACGTAACGGTGGAGTTGACAGGTGAGGCGCCTCAAGGGGTGAAATATGCGTATTTGGCTGTGTTCGGATATCAGGACTGGCACCCTGTGCAGTGGGCAAAGATAGAAAACGGGAGGGCTGTCTTTCGGGAAATGGGTAAGGACATGGTTTATTTACCCGTTTATTACAAGCGGGGGGGATTATTGCCCGCAGCAGAACCTTTCAGATTGCGGAATGACGGAACGATGGAGAAGCTGAGTGGAAATGAAGAAACAGAGGAGGTTGCCGTGAGGATGGTGACGGGAGCGCCGGCTTATGATCAGAATAGGGAATATCTGGGGTGTATGAAAGGAAGCCGGATAGTAGGATTACTTGATGGAAAATCAGAAGAGGAACTGTGCAGATGGACGGACTCGCTGGCTCTGGAGCCGGTTGTACGGAAGGTGTCCGCACGATTACCTTACCGCTTTGTAAGGTTATTATTACCGTCGGATAGCATTGCTTTGGGGGAGCTTTCTTTTTATACGGAAGAAGGACGGATCGGGAATGTGAGGATAATTACTCCGATGAGGGCTACCGGAAGGAATGAAGTGCCCGGGATGATAACCGATGGTTTGGGGGCGACGGGCTATCGAGGTAGGGTGGCAGAAAGGCTGGTAGATATAGATCTGGGAAAAGAGTATATGGTCAGTCATATTGGAATGACTTCTTACCTGAAAACACAATTGTTCTGTCCGGATGAATTTGAGTTAAGATATTGGAACAATGGTTGGAAGACTGTGGAGCGTAAGCAAGCCGATAACAAAGGGTATCTTGTATTTGAGAAAGTACCCCGGGGAGCATTGTTGATGTTGAAGAACTGCCGCTGGAAAGGAAAGACGGCGGAGCGTATATTTACTTATGAAAAAGGAGATGTGAAGTGGGAATGATTGCTATGAACGAACAGTTGCCTTGCCATTATTGTTAAACCTCCTTAAGGAAATGCCTATCCGTCACTTTTTATTTGTTATTTTGCACCAAATTCGGGTGGAGTGTGTCCTGACGTTTCGGGGTACGCTTAAATATGCAGATAAAACCAATGAATAAACTCACTATAAATGCCTGTCCGCTATGTGGGAGCACACATTTGAAATGTGCTATGACCTGTACTGATTTTTATGCCTCCGGTGAACAGTTTGACTTGTACACCTGCGAAGATTGCGGATTTACTTTTACACAAGGAGTCCCGGTAGAGGCGGAGATAGGCAGATATTACGAAACACCTGATTATATTTCCCATTCGGACACGAAGAAAGGTGCCATGAATGCCATTTACCATCATGTACGTCAGTATATGCTTGGTCGTAAGGCACGTTTGGTCATGAAAGAGTCGCATCGTAAAACCGGTAGAATATTGGATATTGGTACGGGAACAGGTTATTTTGCCCATACGATGCAGAATAGGGGATGGGAAGTGGAGGCCGTGGAAAAGAGTGTGCAGGCCCGTGGGTTTGCCCGCGAACATTTCGGATTGGATGTAAAGCCGGAGTCTGCATTGAAAGGGTTCGTTCCCGGTTCTTTTGATGTGATTACGCTGTGGCACGTTATGGAACATTTGGAGCATCTGGATGAAACGTGGGAGTTGTTGCGCGAATTATTGACCGAGAAAGGTGTCTTGATAGTGGCTGTGCCCAATTGTTCGTCATACGATGCAATGAAATATGGGAAATATTGGGCTGCTTATGATGTACCCCGTCATTTATGGCATTTTACGCCTGCCACGATTCAGCAGTTTGGGTCGAAACATGGATTTATCCTGGCAGCCCGTCATCCGATGCCATTCGATGCTTTTTATGTGTCGATGCTGACTGAGAAACATAAAGGGAGTGCTTACTCTTTTGCAAAAGGTATGTGGACCGGATCGGCGGCTTGGTTGAGTGCCCAGGCCAAAAAGGAACGAAGCAGTTCAATGATTTATGTATTCAGAAAGAAACGCTGATGAAGAGTAAAAGCAGAAATAACGCTGTGTCATATTTTGATATGCAGTTCATAACTTCCAGCATCAGTACCACGTTGGTATTGCTGTTACTGGGGCTTGTGGTGTTCTTTGTGTTGGCAGCCAATAACTTGTCTGTTTATGTACGCGAAAATATAAATTTCTCTGTATTGATCAGCGATGATATGAAAGAAACGGATATTCTGAAGCTTCAGAAACGGCTGAATAATGAACCTTTCGTGAAAGAGACGGAATATATTTCAAAGAAACAAGCATTGAAAGAGCAGACCGAGGCTATGGGCACCGATCCGCAAGAGTTTTTAGGGTATAATCCGTTTACGGCCTCAATAGAGATTAAATTGCATTCTGATTATGCGAACTCTGACAGTATCGCGAAGATTGAGAAATTGATTAAAAGGAATACTAACATACAAGATGTGTTATATCAGAAAGATCTGATTGACGCGGTCAATGAAAACATACGTAACATCAGCTTGGTGCTGCTGGGATTGGCCATTATGCTGACATTTATCTCTTTCGCGCTGATTAATAATACGATCCGGCTGGCTATTTATTCAAAACGCTTCCTGATTCATACTATGAAACTGGTGGGAGCAAGCTGGGGATTTATCCGTCGGCCATTTTTGAAAAGAAATATATGGAGTGGGGTTTTAGCTGCTTTTATTGCAGATACAATCCTGATGGGAGCCGCTTATTGGCTTGTGTCGTACGAGCCGGAATTAATTCGGGTGATTACACCTGAAGTCATGTTGTTGGTATCGGGTGCAGTACTGGTATTCGGAGTGGTCATCACTTTCTTATGTGCTTATCTTTCTATTAATAAATATCTGAGAATGAAAGCAAGCACGCTGTACTACGTGTAGTTCCGGATTTATAGATGTAAATAAATTAATTGTAAATAACAATGGGTGATAAACAGAAATTTGCCTTCGATAAAACGAACTTCATTTTGCTTGCCATCGGCATGGCAGTGGTTATCTTGGGTTTTATCCTGATGACAGGACCTTCATCGTCGGAAGCGGTGTTTCAGGCGGATATTTTCAGTGTGAGAAGAATTAAAGTGGCTCCGGTGGTTTGCTTCCTGGGTTTTATCTTTATGATATATGGCGTAATGCGCAAACCTAAAACAAAAGAATAAAACAGGATGGAATGGTTTGAAGCACTGATCCTCGGATTGATTCAGGGACTGACTGAATATTTACCGGTGAGCAGTAGCGGGCATTTGGCTATTGGCTCGGCTTTGTTTGGTATAGAGGGAGAAGAGAATCTGGCATTTACCATTGTAGTACATGTTGCAACCGTGTTCAGTACATTGGTCATTCTCTGGAAAGAAATAGATTGGATATTCCGTGGCCTGTTTAAGTTTAAGATGAACAGCGAAACACGTTATGTGATCAATATTTTAATTTCGATGATTCCTATTGGTATCGTCGGTGTGTTTTTCAAGGATGAAGTTGAGGCTGTTTTCGGTTCGGGATTGCTGATTGTTGGCTGCATGTTGTTGCTTACGGCTGCTTTGCTGTCGTTCTCTTATTATGCAAAACCACGTCAGAAAGAGAACATCTCGATGAAAGATGCGTTTATCATTGGGCTGGCGCAGGCTTGTGCCGTATTGCCGGGACTGTCTCGTTCGGGCAGTACAATTGCTACAGGTTTATTATTAGGTGATAATAAAGCAAAACTGGCGCAATTCTCCTTCCTGATGGTGATACCGCCTATATTGGGAGAAGCTTTGCTGGATGCTATGAAGATGATAAAAGGTGAGGCTATTGCGGGAGATATTCCGGCTTTGTCACTGATAGTGGGTTTTATTGCCGCTTTTGTCTCAGGGTGCCTGGCTTGCAAGTGGATGATTAATATCGTCAAAAAAGGAAAACTGATTTATTTCGCTATTTATTGTGCAATAGCAGGAGTGGTCACCATCGTTGTTTCACAATTGCAATAAGTAACGGATGAATTTTAAAGAAGGAGAAGTACTTTATTTTGATAAACCGTTGGGGTGGACGTCTTTTAAGGTCGTAGGGCATGCCCGGTACCATATTTGCCGACGGATGAAAGTGAAGAAATTGAAGGTGGGGCATGCAGGTACACTCGATCCGCTGGCAACAGGGGTAATGATTGTTTGTACAGGTAAAGCTACCAAGAGAATAGAGGAATTTCAGTATCATACAAAGGAATATATTGCTACCATTCAGTTGGGTGCCACTACTCCATCGTACGATCTGGAACATGAGATTGATGCTACCTATCCTACGGAGCATATCACCCGGGAGTTGGTGGAAGAGACGTTGAAAACATTTGTTGGTGAAATACAGCAAGTGCCTCCGGCATTCTCGGCTTGCAAAGTAGATGGTGCGCGTGCTTATGATTTGGCCCGTAAAGGTCAGGAAGTGGAGTTGAAGCCCAAATTGCTGGTGATTGACGAGATAGAACTGCTGGAATGTAACTTACCGGAAATTAAGATCAGGGTGGTATGCAGCAAGGGAACTTATATCCGTGCATTGGCACGCGACATCGGGGAAGCCTTGCAAAGCGGTGCACATCTGACCGGATTGATACGTACCCGTGTGGGGGAGATAAAGTTGGAGCAATGCCTGGATCCTGCAAAATTTGCAGAATGGATAGATCAGCAGGAAGTTGAGATATCTGATTGAAATAGAAAAGTAAGAAATAAAATAATTAATAAACGCACATTATTATCATGAAACTGTCGCAATTTAAATTTAAGTTACCCGAAGAAAAGATTGCTTTGCACCCTACAAAGTATAGGGATGAATCGCGCTTGATGGTACTCCACAAGCGTACGGGAGAGATTGAGCACAAGATGTTTAAGGACATCCTGAACTATTTTGATGATAAAGACGTGTTTGTATTCAACGATACCAAGGTATTCCCTGCCCGTTTGTACGGAAATAAGGAAAAAACCGGTGCACGTATCGAAGTGTTCTTACTGCGTGAGCTGAATGAAGAGCTGCGTTTGTGGGACGTATTGGTGGATCCGGCACGTAAAATCCGTATAGGCAATAAGCTTTATTTCGGTGATGACGATTCAATGGTGGCTGAGGTAATTGATAATACTACTTCACGCGGACGTACGCTCCGTTTTCTATATGACGGTCCTCATGACGAATTTAAAAAAGCATTGTATGCGTTAGGTGAAACTCCGCTGCCGCATACAATTCTTAACCGTCCGGTGGAAGAAGAAGATGCAGAACGTTTCCAGTCTATTTTCGCTAAAAACGAAGGAGCCGTGACAGCACCTACTGCGAGTCTGCACTTCAGCCGCGAATTGATGAAGCGTATGGAAATAAAAGGCATAGACTTTGCGTATATCACATTGCATGCAGGGCTCGGTAACTTCCGTGACATCGACGTGGAGGATCTGACAAAGCATAAGATGGACTCTGAGCAGATGTTCGTAACCGGAGAAGCTGTTAAGATTGTGAACCGTGCCAAGGATCTTGGTAGGAATGTATGTGCTGTGGGAACAACTGTGATGCGCGCCATTGAAAGCACGGTGAGCACAGACGGGCATTTGAAAGAATATGAAGGATGGACGAATAAGTTTATTTTCCCGCCGTATGATTTTACAGTGGCTAATGCTATGGTATCCAACTTCCACATGCCACTTTCTACTCTGTTGATGATTGTGGCTGCCTTTGGTGGTTACGAGCAGGTAATGGATGCATATCACATAGCATTGAAAGAAGGCTACCGTTTTGGTACTTATGGAGATGCGATGCTGATTTTGGATAAGTGATGAGAATATATCTGGGATTAGGTACTAATTTGGGTGATAAGGAGTTGAATCTTCGTGTCGCTGTACAGAAAATAGAAGAGCGGATAGGGAAAGTGATTTCCCTGTCCGCTTTTTATGCTACTGCCCCCTGGGGATTTCAATCTGATAATAACTTTCTGAATGCTGCGGCGGGAGTGGAGACATCTCTGTCTCCTTTCGATATACTTGAAAGGACCCAACGGATAGAGCAGGAAATAGGGCGTTTACATAAATCACATGATGGGGTATATAGCGACCGTCTGATTGATATTGACCTCTTGCTTTATGGTGATAAGATATTACAGGACGAAAGGCTTTCATTGCCTCATCCATTGATGGACGAACGAAAATTTGTTTTAGAGCCGCTTGCCGAAATCGCACCGGACGTTGTCCATCCGGTACTTCATAAAACAATCAGAGAGCTATTTCTGGTTCTTTCGTAATTTACGGATCATCAAATGCCGTGGAAGGTAAGCCACACAGCCGATCAATACGGCATACAATATGCGCAAGTCGTCAAACGGTTGATGGCTCAGATAACAAATAAAGGCATAAATACCCACTGTGACAGCAATATACACCAATAGTGTAATAGCGGTTTTTAGTTTATTTTTCATAAGATAGTCTGTTAATACGAAGCAAAAGTAGCAATAAATCCAAAATATTATCTACCTTTGCCAATGAAATGAAGTGTGGAAAGATTTGAGTAGCTTGCAACCACAGAAAAAAATGCTAAAACAACATTCCCTTCTGTATGCGTTTTCTACTCTTTTTGATTTCTGTCCGCATTCATAATTTATAATTCATAATTCATAATTTTATTATGGGATATTTATTCACATCCGAATCGGTGTCTGAAGGACACCCCGATGACAAACTGTTGGCTTACGACCCCAGTTCGAAAGTAGCTTGCGAAACCTTAGTGACTACCGGACAGGTGGTACTTGCGGGAGAAGTGAAAACAGGTGCTTATGTTGATTTACAACTGATAGCACGTGAAGTGATCCAAAAGATTGGTTACACGAAAGGCGAATACATGTTCGAAAGTAATTCGTGCGGTGTATTTTCTGCCATTCATGAACAGAGTGCCGACATCAACCGTGGTGTAGAACGTGAGGACCCTATGAATCAGGGGGCAGGCGACCAGGGAATGATGTTTGGTTATGCAACCAACGAAACTGAGAACTATATGCCGTTGTCGCTTGACCTGGCACATAGAATACTTCTTGTATTGGCCGATATCCGCCGGGAAGGTAAAGAAATGACTTATCTTCGTCCGGATGCAAAGAGCCAGGTAACTATTGAATATGACGATAACGGTACTCCCGTGCGTATTGATACAATTGTTGTTTCAACACAGCATGATGAATTTGTATTGCCGGCTGATGGTTCTGCTGCTGCCCAACTGAAGGCGGATGAAGAGATGCTGGCGGTAATCCGGAAAGATGTGATTGAGGTATTGATGCCGCGTGTCATTGCGTCTATCAATCACCCGAAGGTTCTTGCCTTGTTCAATGATAATATTGTTTATCACGTAAATCCGACCGGTAAATTCGTTATTGGCGGTCCGCACGGAGATACAGGGTTAACCGGACGTAAGATTATTGTTGATACCTATGGTGGTAAAGGGGCTCACGGTGGTGGTGCTTTTTCTGGTAAAGATCCCAGTAAAGTAGACCGCAGTGCTGCTTATGCTGCTCGTCATATTGCTAAAAACCTTGTAGCTGCCGGTGTTGCCGACGAAATGTTGGTACAGGTTTCTTACGCTATCGGGGTGGCGCGTCCGATTAATATTTATGTAAATACATACGGCCGCAGTAATGTGAAAATGAGTGATGGTGAAATCGCCGAAAAGATTGATGAGTTGTTTGACCTCCGGCCAAAGGCTATTGAAGATCGCTTGAAACTCCGTTATCCGATTTACAGTGAAACGGCTGCTTACGGACACATGGGGCGTGAACCTCAGGTAGTGACTAAGCATTTCCACTCTCGTTATGAAGGTGACCGGACTATGGAGGTAGAGTTGTTTACATGGGAAAAACTTGACTATGTGGACAAAGTAAAAGAAGCTTTCGGTTTGTAATCAGCGTAGCTTTACAGCTATTTATTATAGGGGGCCGTACTTGTTTTTATCCCATATGGGGAGAAAACAAGGCGGCCTTCTTCTTTTCTCCTTGAAATTTGGTACTTTTGCATCGTGTTTAACCAAACCCATGCAAGAAATGAACCAAATAACTTCCGTATGTGTATATTGTGCTTCAAGTACGAAAATAGATCAGATTTATTTTGATGCAGCTGTGCGATTAGGACAGTTGTTGGCAACCCGGCACATCCGTTTGATAAATGGAGCGGGAAATATAGGGTTGATGCGGTCGGTGGCTGATGCCGTATTACAGAACGGAGGCGAAGTGACCGGAGTGATCCCTCACTTTATGGTAGAGCAAGGATGGCATCATACCGGCTTGACGGAGCTTATCGAGGTGGACAGTATGCACGAACGTAAACGACTGATGGCTGAAAAGAGTGATGCTGTGATTGCATTGCCCGGAGGATGCGGGACCCTGGAAGAGTTACTTGAAATTATCACCTGGAAACAGTTGGGGCTTTATCTTCAACCGATCGTGATATTGAATACCAATGGCTTTTTCGATCCTTTGTTGACAATGCTCGACAAAGCCATAGACGGTAATTTCATGAGGAAACAGCATGGAGATATCTGGCATGTAGCCCATACTCCGGAAGAGGCTGTGGATCTGGTTTATTCAATACCCGTATGGGACAGTTCCATCCGTAAGTTTGCTGCTATATGATTTCTCCTCAGGACTCTGTCGGTGTGCAGGTGGCAGATACTTTGCCGCAGACCTTCCATGAAGCTTGTGTTCCGAAAGATACATTGGCGGCGGTTGATTTACAGACGGTGAGCGAGACAGTTACGGGAGTGGATGGCATATCGATCCCTTACTCTCCAAGGACGGATGACGGGTTGGCAATGATACTGCTGGGATGTTTCTTTATTTCTTCGTATGTATTGGCGCGCAGTAAGAAATTCCTGTTGCAACAAGTTAAAGATTTTATGTTGCATCGTGAAAGAACAAGTATTTTCGCTTCCTCTACGGCAGCTGATATGCGTTATCTGTTATTGTTGACTGTGCAGACTTGTGTTCTTGGAGGTGTCTGTATCTTTAACTATTTTAATGATGTCCGGCCCTCACTGATGGAGCGCGTTTCGCCTCATGTGCTCTTGGGAGTTTATGTTGCTGTGTGCATATTCTATTTTTTATTCAAGTGGATTATATATTCGTTTTTGGGATGGGTGTTTTTTGACAAAAGTAAAACAGATATATGGCTGGAGTCTTATTCTACGCTGATTTACTACCTTGGATTTGCTTTATTTCCGTTTGTTTTGTTTCTGGTTTATTTTGATCTGAATGTTACCTTTTTAGTTTCAATTGGTTGCATTTTGGTAATTTTTACTAAAATATTGATGTTTTACAAGTGGCTAAAGCTTTTTTCCTGTAATATTTATGGGGTTTTCCTTTTAATTTTATACTTTTGTGCCCTTGAAATCATACCTTGTTTAATAGTCTATCAGGGTCTGATTCAGCTAAATAATGTTTTGATAATAAATTTTTAGGACGTTGAAAATTAAGAAAGTATTAGTGTCGCAGCCTAAGCCTGCTTCAGAGAAATCTCCTTATTACGACATTGCTGAAAAGTATGGTGTAAAAATAGATTTCCGCCCCTTCATCAAGGTTGAGAGCGTCTCTGCGAAAGAATTCAGACAACAGAAAGTATCGATTCTTGATCATACGGCTGTTATATTTACCTCACGCCATGCGATTGATCATTTCTTCCATTTATGTACGGAGTTGCGTGTGACGATCCCTGAGACGATGAAGTATTTTTGTGTAACAGAAGCTGTTGCTCTTTACATTCAGAAATATGTGCAGTATCGTAAGCGTAAGATTTTCTTCGGAGCTACGGGTAAGATTGAAGATTTGATTCCTTCGATTGTGAAGCATAAAACAGAGAAATATCTCGTTCCGATGTCGGATGTACATAACGATGACGTGAAGAATCTGTTGGATAAGAATAATATTCAGCATACGGAATGCGTAATGTATCGTACTGTTAGTAACGACTTTATGGAAGGAGAGGAGTTTGATTATGACATGCTGGTATTCTTTAGCCCTGCGGGAGTTTCTTCATTAAAAAAGAACTTCCCTGATTTCGATCAGAAGGATATCAAGATCGGAACATTTGGATCGACAACAGCACAGGCTGTTCGTGATGCAGGACTCCGTCTGGATTTGGAAGCACCTAATGTGAAGTCTCCTTCAATGACGGCTGCTCTCGATTTGTTTATTAAGGAAAACAATAAAGGAAAATAAATGAAACGGTGAACAGCAAACGGTAAACAATGAACAGGCATATTTATCTGTAGCATTGTTTACTGTTTGTTGTTTGCCGTTTATAATTATTATGGCAAATACCCTGTGCAAGGCCGAAAGGCTGAATAGTAAGATTCTGATTGAGAAGATGTTTGCAGGCGGCTCTAAGTCGTTTTCCATCTTTCCGTTGCGTGTGGTGTATATGCCTGTGGAAAATCAGGATGCTCAGGCATCTGTTTTATTGAGCGTTTCGAAGAAACGATTTAAACGCGCGGTAAAGCGGAATAGGGTGAAACGCCAATTGCGTGAGGCGTACCGGTTGCATAAGCATCTACTATTGCAGACTTTAACCGATAAACAGCAACAGTTGGCTATTGCTTTCATCTATCTTTCGGACGAATTAACGTCCTCGGCCGAAATAGAGGAGAAAATGAAGACTCTGCTGGCCCGTATCAGCGAGAGATTGGTATGAAACGTCTGCTTTCATATATATTATTGCTTCCTATATACTTTTACAGGGCTTGTATTTCGCCCATGACCCCTCCTTCATGTCGTTTTACGCCTACTTGTTCGCAGTACGCTATTGAAGCGATTAAGAAACATGGTCCTTTTAAGGGGCTTTATCTTGCCGTCAGGCGGATACTTCGTTGTCATCCGTGGGGTGGATCTGGGTATGATCCCGTTCCTTAGTGATTTATGAATATTCTGGATATACATACGCATCGGCTGCCTGCAGAACCGGGGCAGGCAATACAAAATTGTCAGCCGGAAGAATTTATTCCGCTGGCCGGTGCTTACTATTCTGTGGGGATTCATCCCTGGTACCTGACCCGTGAGAGTTTCGTCCGCCAGTGGGAACTGTTGTTGTCAGCTATCCATTCTCCTCAGGTTCTTGCAATTGGCGAAGCAGGTCTCGACAAGTTGGCACAGACGGACTATGTGTTGCAGCAAGAAGCATTTGAGAAGCAGGCTATACTTGCACACGAAATGGGATATCCGTTAGTAATTCATGCAGTGCGGTCAGCAGATGAAATTATCCGCTTTAAAAGGAAAATGCAGCCTTCTAACCCCTGGATTATACATGGTTTCCGCGGGAAAAAAGAATTGGCTCTGCAATATATCCGGGAGGGAATTTATCTTTCACTGGGAGAGAAGTATCAGGAGGAAGCGCTTCGACAGATACCTTCGGAATACTTGTTTCTGGAGACAGATGAAAGTCTGATAGATATCCATAGCCTTTATGAGCGAGCTGCTTTACTTCTGGAGATGCCTGTTTGCAAACTCATGCAACAAGTACAGCAAAACATTAATAACGTCTTTTTTAGGCAATAAGAGTTGCTTGTTCCGATAAAGAGTCGTACTTTTGCCCTAATTAAACTTTAAAACTTATTATCATTCGATGAATTTTGTAGAAGAACTAAGATGGCGTGGAATGGTGCATGACATGATGCCCGGCACAGAAGAGTTATTGGCGAAAGAACAGGTTACTGCTTATTTGGGTATTGATCCGACAGCCGATTCGTTGCATATCGGACACTTATGCGGTGTGATGATCTTGCGACACTTCCAGCGTTGCGGCCATAAACCATTGGCTTTGATTGGTGGTGCAACAGGTATGATTGGCGATCCTTCGGGTAAGTCGGCAGAACGTAATCTGCTCGGTGAAGAGACTTTACGCCACAATCAGGCTTGTATCAAGAAGCAGCTGGCTAAGTTTTTGGACTTCGAATCTGATGTTCCTAATAGAGCCGAATTAGTGAACAACTATGATTGGATGAAGGAGTTCAGTTTCTTGGATTTTGTTCGTGAAGTGGGTAAACACATCACTGTAAACTACATGATGGCTAAGGAATCAGTAAAGAAGCGCCTGAACGGTGAAGCCCGTGACGGATTGTCGTTTACAGAGTTTACTTATCAGTTGTTGCAGGGTTATGACTTCCTTCACCTCTATGAAACCAAAGGATGTAAATTGCAGATGGGTGGTTCCGATCAGTGGGGAAATATCACTACCGGTACTGAGTTGATTCGCCGTACCAATGGTGGTGAGGCTTATGCACTGACATGTCCGTTGATTACCAAAGCTGACGGTGGAAAGTTTGGTAAGACAGAATCCGGTAATATCTGGTTGGATCCTCGTTATACATCTCCTTATAAATTCTATCAGTTCTGGCTCAATGTGAGTGACTCTGACGCAGAACGTTATATCAAGATATTTACTTCGCTTGATAAGGCAGAAATCGACGGGTTGGTTGCTGAACATAATGAAGCTCCGCATTTGAGAGCACTTCAGAAACGTTTGGCAAAGGAAGTAACTGTGATGGTTCATTCTGAAGAGGATTACAATGCTGCGGTAGATGCATCTAATATCTTGTTTGGCAATGCTACATCCGATGCGTTGAGAAAGCTGGACGAAGACACACTTCTGGCTGTGTTCGAAGGTGTTCCTCAATTTGAGATTTCACGTGATGCATTGACAGAGGGAGTGAAAGCAGTTGACCTGTTCGTTGACAATGCTGCTGTATTTGCTTCAAAAGGTGAAATGCGTAAACTGGTTCAGGGTGGCGGTGTTTCTTTGAATAAAGAGAAGTTGGCTGCTTTTGATCAGGTGATTACTACTGCTGATCTGCTTGATGAAAAGTATCTGTTGGTTCAGCGTGGTAAGAAAAACTATTATTTGATTATCGCTAAATAAGGAGTTTTCTTTTCCGCCTTTCATTCAGGGGGCGGGTTGAGTGAAACTTTAATATAAAAAAGAGGATGTCTCAAAAGGGGGTGCCATGTAATAGGCAAATTGACCCTGTGAGACATCCTTTTTCTTTGTGGAGTGGCAGATTAATGCTTTCCTGCTTTATCTGCCGGGAGTTCTTTCAGTAATTCTTCTACTGCCGTCTTCAATTGCGTATCTTCACCTTTGACGATTGTTTCCGGTGAGTTGGCAACTTTAATGTCCGGCTCCAACTGTGTGTTTTCCAGATAGCTTCCATCCGGGAGTCGATAGCCTATGACAGGAATACCGAATACCAGAGATGGGTCTTGCAGGCGTTCCCATGAAACACTGGTCATAGTTCCCGGTACGGGCATACCTACCAATTTACCCAATTTCTGGTGGCTGTATACCCATGGTGTACCGTGCGCATTCGAGTAATTGGCTTCACATGTCAGCATGATAGATGGTTTGTTCCATCGGCGGCTGGGCATATCGCATGCTTCGCGTCCGCGAACAACCTGAGTGAAATACTTCTTGCCGCTGAACAATACTTCGATATCTTCGTGAAGGCGGCCACCACCATTGAAACGGGTGTCTATAACGATACCTTCGCGGTTATTGTATTTTCCTAAAATATCCGAGTAGACGGAACGGAAACTGCCATCACCCATCGACTGTATGTGTACATATCCCAGACGTCCGTTGGACCATTTGTCTACATCGGCCGCCCGTTGTTTCACCCAGCGTTTGTAAAGCAGATTGTTGAGGGTTCCGTTGCCGACCGGGATTACTACTTCTTCCCACCGTTCACCGTTTTGCGGATTGTATAGCGAAACAAGCGTCTTCTTATTGGCTTTGTCATTTAGTAACGTCAGATAATCTGTTTCGGGAGTTATTGCCTGCCCGTTGATCTTTTCAATGACAGTTCCGGCTTTCACCTTCGAGCGGGCGTGATCGAACGGCCCTTTTTCAATCACTTCCATGATCAATGCACCTTTTCCTTTGTGATTCCAGTCTGTAAGCACTCCCAAACTGGCTGTGGCATCTCCCGGAATGGATGGAGAGAAGCGGCCGCCGGTATGCGATACATTCAGTTCACCCAGCCATTCGCTCAGCAATTCGGCAAAGTCGTAGTTGTTATTGATGTGCGGCAGGAATTTGCGGTAAGCAGCAGACATGGCATCCCAGTCTACTCCGTGCATGTTGGTGTTGTAGAAACGTTTCTGCTGCTGCTTATATACATGGTCGAACATATATTCTCGTTCTGCAGCTAAATCCATTTTCATCTCTGCTTTATAGCTGATCGGCTTCAGAGTCTCTCCGCTGAGGTCCATTTTCTGCATGGTGTTGCCTCCCAGGACAAACAGGGTTTTTCCTTCTTGGTCCATATTCATAGAAGCCCATCCGGCATTCATTTTATGAAGCAGCTTGGTCTCTTTTTTGCGGAGATCCATTTTCCATAGGTCAAATCCACCTTCGAATGCTGACAGATAGTAGAGGGTTTCACCGTCTTTTGAGATGATGGTACTGCCCAGATTCGAAGAATTGGGAGTGAGGCGGATGATACGGTCTTCGAGCCCATTCAGCTCCACTACGATGTTTTTTACCTCGTCTTTCTTTTCAGTCTCTGCTTTGGGATCTTTCTTTTTGTCTTTTTTCAGGTTAGCAGAAGCTTTTTCTTTATCCTTCTGTTGCTCCTTTTCCAGTTCTTTCTGCAATTCATAATCCTCTTTACTCAGACGGAACTTATCGAAAGCATCCTGATTGAGGAATACCAGCATGGCATCGTTTTGTGAACCCCAGGAAGCATGTGCACGCATCCCATATCGTTCGGTCGTGAACAAGATGGCATTGCCGTCCAGTGCCCAACGGGGAGATCCGCTCATGTAACCACTGTTAGTCAGGTTGATGATCGGGCTGCCACCCTGTGCACTCACTAATCCTATGTCTGAATATGGATCATGCCGGTTACCGATAAACTCGAGTGTGAACCATTTTCCGTCAAGTGACCATTGGTAGTCGAAATTTCCGTCGGTGCTGAACCAAGTGGATCCATCGGTGATCTGGCGAACCTTTTTCGTGTCTAAATTAACTACCATCAAGCGGTTGCGGTCCTCTATAAACGCCAGTTCTTTACCGTCCGGTGAGAATTGCGGATAAGCCCGTTCCACGGTTGTGGAGGGCAGTAACACTTTTTCTTCGATGATAGTGGCATTCGGGAAGTTGGCCTCCTCTTTACGGGCTATTTTAGCCAGGAAAAGTTGCCAGTTGCCGTTACGTTCGCTTGCGTAGGCCAAGGTACGGTTGTCCGGGGCGAAAGTGAGTCCGGCTTCACGTGCAGGTGTTTGGGTGATTTGTTTTGTGGTGGCATAATCTGTCGAGGTCACAAATACTTCTCCCCGTACGATAAACGCAATCTGTTTTCCATCCGGCGATACGGTTCCCGATGTCGCTCCGTTTGTAAAAGTCAGGTCTGCTATTTTATCCTGATCATCGCGGACAATGTCTATGTCCGTTTTTTGTGGAGTGGCATTACCTTTTTGAGTATATATTTCCCCGTCATACGCATAGCATAACGTTCCGTCATGACTCATTGACAAGAAACGCACAGGATGTGTTTTGAAAGATGTCACCGTTTTAAGAGACTGTGTGTTGTCCAATGGGAAGTTGTAGACATTGAACGAGCCTTCGCGTTCACTTAATATATATACACTCTTTCCGTCCGGTGAAAGGATGGGGTTGCGGTCTTCTCCGGCATGATTGGTCAGGTTGGTATGTTTTCCTGTTTTGGTGTTGTACATCCAGATGTCACGGGTGATGGACGAAGTGTGATGTTTCCGCCATTCATCTTCAAAACCTTTACGGTCCTGATAAAGGAAGAATTCCCCCGATGTTGCATAACAAACTGCTTCGGCCGGGGTGCCCAGCACCTGTTCCGTACGTCCTCCGTTTGCAGGGACCTTGTAGAGCTCTGTCATGGCTGTTGTCGGGAACATGGCGCTTTGTGCGGGATCCTGGATGGATGCTGAAAATAGAATATATTTTCCGTCCGGTGTAAAAGTTGAAGGGAGTTCGGATGCAGAATTGGTAGTCAGTCTTTGTGCCGTACCTCCTGTCGCCGGCATTATAAAAATGTCAAAATTGCCATTACGGTCGCTGGCAAAAGCGATTTGCTTACTGTCCGGCGACCAAATCGGTGTGCATTCATACGATGGTTGTGTTGTAAGCTGGGTGGCTACCCCTCCTCCGGCAGGTACCTTGTAAATATCTCCTTTGTAACAGAATGCTATTTCTGTTCCGTCCGGCGAAATCTGTACGTCGCGCATCCATAGCGGTGATGCGGCATTGCCGGTAAGCGTGGTGAGACCCAATGCAATGCATACAAAAAGTTTTCTCATACTTACTGAATTTATTCGTTTACTTTATTGATTTCTGTAAGTACAAAGGTAGCAATTAGCCGCGGCTAACGAGACTTATTATACAAAAAAGTCTAAAAAGATTTGGAAAATAACTTGCATGGCATTATCTTTGCATCGCTTTTTAACAGAAAGCGCATGAGCTTGTCCTATGGTGTAATGGTAGCACAACAGTTTTTGGTTCTGTTTGTCTAAGTTCGAATCTTGGTAGGACAACCCCCAAATGCCTTGAAAGTAAATTACTTCCAAGGCATTTTTCTTTTTGTATGACCGAATTTCTTTTAGGTCAGCTTGTATTATCCATCATCTCCTATTCATGTTATGCTATTTACCTTAATAATTAATTGAGATGGTACGTTCTTTATCTCGTCCTGTGTACGCAGGCTTATTAGCCCGTGTACCTGTGCCCATTAGCCTTGGTATGCGTGCCCATTGGCACGGGTATGCGGGACGAGATAGAGCCTTGACCATTTATATAAAAGATAGTAAGGAAAATGAAATACTTTTCAAGGTATAAATAGATAAGGAATTAACTTTATATGTCTATATAACAGTAGTTTACTATATACTTTCTGCCAAAAATGGAGGGTGGAAGATGGAAGATAAGGGTGGAAGATTGATAGCCTAAAAAGACGATCTTCCACCATGATAAATTGCGGAATATCAGATGGTAAACTACAAAAAGGTGGAAGATGGAAGATGGAAATACTTTTTCCGTATGAGTGGGTAAATTGGGGAAAAAATTTTCTTCTTTCTCTTTCTTTTTGCCTATTTTTGCCTATTCGTTAATACTAAAATCTAATAATCAATGAAACGTCGCGATTTTCTGAAGTGTTCACTTGCTGTAGGAGCAGGCTTGGCAACCTCTCCGTTGACTT
>OHKQ01000505.1_pt1 | contig 18995 bp, 16 predicted proteins | sample 1568891 | NCBI WGS metagenome assembly OHKQ01 (sample SAMEA3879596, study PRJEB24766) | human gut metagenome | biome: human-associated habitat; feature: feces | place: USA | collected 1985/1987 | reverse complement strand
ATGCCTATGAAGAGAATCAATCTTGTAATTTCTAGTACCTCTATAAAACAAAAAAGCAGAGAAGACAGCTATCTCTAACTATCTTCTCTCTTGCTTTAAAATGTCAATCTCATCACTACTTTCTCCGGTTGTGCTGTGATCTTAACTCTCTCTATCTGATCCGTCCCAAGTAGTACAGCCGAATTCTTATAACACCTCGTGAATTCTCTCTTCGGCATGAAAAACGTGTACCCGAAAGGAACGCCTCCCCAGTAATCCGGTATCCTGAAACCATTAAAACTATGCCCTGTGATTATGTTAGCATCAATATTATAGATCAACTTTGGATCATAATTTAGCCAATCTATTTCACCAACCTTGTACTTACGGAAAAATGTCAATTCCAATGTTTTCCCCGATACTTCCTTTAACCGGAATCTGACTCCACCGGCATTAAAGACCTTATCCAGATCCGCCTGAACAGCATTTTCAACTTCATTGACTCCCAGTGTAACCAAATCATACACGTTGCCCATAACGAATATTTTCTTTTTCATATTACTCCAGGTCTCTTTCAATTAATATTTTAACTTTCCCCGTTCCCCTAGTCGTAAGCATTCAGCAAACCCCGTATTTCCCCCTCTGAAAGTTCTTCCTAGTTTTGCGTGAATTTAAAACGTGAAACAATGAAGAACTTAACTTTAGAAGAATTTAAAAGGATTCATGAAGAATGGAAGTCAACTGAACTTTCCATTCGTGACTATTGTCACAACACCGGCTTTGAAGAAAGCAGGTTTTATTATTGGCGTAAGAAACTTACAGAAACCATGCTGCCGCAGGCGGGCGGTTTTGTTCCGGTGAATCTGTTTAACCGGAACGGCAAGCTGGGCATGTCTGCCACCGGCAACCCTAAAGAAGCAACGGATCATGTACCCTGTGAAGTGGTATATCCCAATGGTGTCATCTTGCGCATCCAGAGTGAATTGTCTCTGGAAACGCTCCGTTCGTTAATCCTCTTATACCGGTAGCCCATGTTCAACCTCAATGATTCCAACCGCTTTTTCCTGTACCCGTATCCTACGGACATGCGCAAAAGCTTCTATTCGCTGAGCGGCATTGTAACCAACCTCATGGGCATGAACGTTCAAGACGGAGATGCCTATATCTTTATCAACAAATCATTGACAGGGTTGAAGATACTCCATGCCGAGTACGGGGGCCTGGTCATCTACAACATGAAACTTGAACGGGGAGCCTTCAAACTCCCCGACATTGACACCGATGACCCTGCCACTTCAAAGGGTATAAAATGGGCTGACCTGATGATGATCGTACAAGGGATATCCCCTTCGGAAGTTCACCGGTGCAGCCGGTGGGAGCCCAAGAAAAAGTAGTGTTCCAAGTCGTTTTTTACGGGCTGAAACTGAGGTAAAACGGCCTGATTTTCGTATCTTTGCAATGTAAGAAAAGAACAGAACCATGTCAGAAACCTCCAACCAGAAAGCCCTCATCGAGCAGTTGCTCAGCGACCGTGATGCCGAGTTCCGGCGGGCGGTGAAAGCGGAACAACAGCTGAAGGAACTGTCGGACGTCAAAAGGATGCAGGCCGACTACGAAGCCAGACTGGCTGAAAAGGAAAAAGCCATCCAGGAGCGCGACCGGGCTTTGGAGTCCAAGGAAAGCCGGATAGCACAACTTGAACAGAAACTTCTTTATCTGGAGCGCAAGATGTGGGGTGCCATGTCCGAGAAGCGGCGTATTCCTGATGACCCCAACCAGCTCAAGCTGGACTTTGATCAGCTGGAAATGACACCGGAAGAGGAAGAGACGGTCCGCAAGGCTGTTGAGGAGGTTGCAGGCTACAGAAAGGTGTCGGTCAAGGAACATGAAAAACGGGTTCCGGTCCGTCAGAAACTTCCGGATAACCTCCGCCGCGTGGAAGAACATATCTATCCTGACGGCTATCTGGGTCATGAAGACGAATGGATCCTGTTCGAGGATGCCGAAACGTCCGAACACCTGGAACTCCAGCCTGCCGAACTGTACGTCCGGGTGACCATCCGGCATAAAGGCATGCGCAAGAAGACAAAGGAAATCGTTACAGCGCCCGTACAAAATGAACCCATTGCCAAGAGCTATGCCAGCGCATCGCTGCTGACCGACCTGATGGTCGGGAAGTATGTGGATCATCTTCCTTTCTACCGCCAAGTACAGATGTTCAAACGGTTGGGAGTCAGCATACCCCCTTCCACAATCGAAGTCTGGTTCCACGATGTGGCCGACCTGATGCGGCCAGCTTACTACCGGTTGAGGGAACTCGTCCTGTCCACCGATTACATCCAGTCCGATGAAACGACGGTTCCCATCATCGACAACGAGAAGCACCGGACGGTAAAAGGTTACCTGTGGCTGGTACGGAGCATGGTCAACGGTCTGGTGTTCTTCGCCTATAATGAAGGTTCCCGGGGAGCCAAAGTGGTCCTGCAGCTCTTCAAGGATTATCAGGGAGCCATACAGACGGACGGCTATGCCGGATACAACATCCTGGAAAAACTGGAAGGTATAACGACATTGGGATGCTGGGTACATACCCGAAGGTACTTTGACAGGGCTTTATCCCATGACAAGGCGAGGGCGGAATATGCCTTGGCCCAGATCGGCATGCTTTATGATGTGGAGAGCATGGCAGACGACCAACATATGGATACCCTCCAGCGCATGGAGCTGAGGAAGCGGCTTGCCTATCCCATCATACGCGCTTTTGAGAAGTGGTGTATCTGTGAACAGGGAAATGTGCTTCCGAAGAGTCCCATAGGAAAAGCCATCGGCTACTTCCTGAACAACTCTCGCCAGCTGGCAAGGTATACGATGGACGGAAGGTATCTCCCAGACACGAACCTGATAGAGAACAGCGTGCGTCCCGTAGCTGTCGGACGCAAGAACTATCTCTTCTGCGGCAATCACGGCGCTGCTGAAGATGCTGCTGTCATCTACTCCCTGATGGGATGCTGCAAGGCGGCAGACGTGGACTTCAAGCAGTGGATGAATTATTTTCTGAACCATGTCCATGAATATGACAGTGACTACTCCAAGGATCTGGTAAATCTGTTGCCACACTCTTTAAAGGAACAAGGTATCATCTAAGAATCTCATAAAAACTAAGAGATGTCTCGTAAAAATAGGGACTTTTTCAGAGAAAAGTCGGAATTTTTAAGAGGCATCTCTTTATGTTTATAGACCTTGCAAGACGGGGTTTACTAATTGCTTACATTACTTTCATCTATTTTTATAAATACGTTCATTGGATTATCCACTATTTCTATAGCGGAAAGAAATGTAATATCATTATCATTTTCATGTTCGAAGTATTTATAAGCATTTTCGTGATATGTCAAGAATATTGTTTTAACAGAGTATTCATCATCAACTTCAGGTACATAGAACTTAAACTTATCAATATTACCCTTACACCAAACATCTCTTTCTATGACATGGGACAATTCTTTAGTCACGATCTTTCGGTTCTGCTGTATCAATTCGTATGCAGTTCTACTCTCTGAAAAATTCTTTGCCTCTATACAAACAATCTGCTTTGTATTTTTGTTTATTAGCAGAACATCTATATCTCCAAATTTTTTAGCGGAATTGAGAGGTTTTCCTGGCATAATCTCAACCTCAGAATCCACATATAAATAGTCAAGAGAAAGACTTTCGTACATTTTTTTAATATTTATAGTAAACTCATGACCTTTTTCATTATTCACTTTTGACACATGAGCCTGCATTTCTGGTGTAGTATTTACCACGGTTCCATTACTCAACCGTTCTATTCGAATCATCCAACTCTCATAAAGTGTTTTGGTTGAATAATAGATGTGATTATCAAAAAGTATCCAAGGTCGTGCTGTAACTTGCACTGGGCGATTAAATCTCTGAACCCATTTGTCACTATATTTAAGACCACCTTTATTAAGATCCTCCGTAAGGACAAAATTCGCCTTAAATGCTTTCGCATTTTCTTCATCAAAAATGCCAGCACAAACCGTTTCAAAAAAGACCTTCTCTGGTAATACCATAACTGGTTTCTTTTTATTTCTGGCATAATCAATGGATGCCGTTAGAATCTCACAATACTTCTCAAATGAAATGCCGAATTGAGATTTATATGCCTTTACAAACGTTTCGTCATTTGTATCGATGTTGGATGTTGGCATCAAATTATTCAACTTCATATACAATCCGGGATTACTCATTGACAATTCTCTCAATCTATAGAAATAGGTGTTGAATTTGTCAATTATTGGTTTAGGCATTACCAATCTTCCATTTTTTAAGATTGTCAACTCTGAGCCTTTAATTTTTTCTCCTAACTGATCCATATATACACCCATGTTTAAGCAAAAGTGCATAAGGGCAAACAAGCGATCCAATTTCTCTAATCCAGGTTTTCCACCCTTATTATAGATTCCATTCAGAACAATAGTTTCAATCATACCCTGTGTCAAGGTGTTCATCTCTGAATATTTGTTTATATAATCAAACTGATTATCAAATGTCGCATCCAAAAAAGAATAAGCTTTGCTTAATGACTCATACCTTCTTTGTGTAAGCTTCGACCAATAAATCATTGCATGATGGAGATCGAGCAAACTTGTAAGAAGTTGTTTAGTATCTATCTCTGACAATAGATTTTTTACTTCATTAAGGATATAATCAGAAACCCGAATCATAATCGCCTTTGAGTTTGCAAAATCAAAAGACTGTTCTACTCCCTTCATATTTAGGAAATCCGCTATTTCAGACAAGACAATATCACAATATCTTGAATTTACGTAATAGCATGAATCTACACTATCCTTTTCATCTATGATAGTGACATCTTCACTTTTACCAATCTGGATAAACCCTCCAGGTGCAGAATCAAACAGCCTCACGGCATTATCAGGCAAACTATCGCATGTAGTAAAATCACAATCATGTATAGCTTTCATGAATTGACACACTAAATCCCTCTCCAAAGTAGATGTATCAGAGTTCATGATATCTTCTGGCACACAGAATACCATGATATTGTCATTTGCTTTTTTCCACCCGTAGTTATGAACTGGAAAAATCAAGAATTCTACATGAAGAGTATGACTTATACTTTCAATTCCCGTTCTTTTCTCAAGAGCATATGTCCAATTCATCAACGCGATGGTTGCTTCTCTACCAAATATGCGAAACTCGTCTTTGCAAACCAAATGAATCCACAATTCGCGATTTCGTAGTTGAAGCATGAGTAAACCATTTGCCGTCATATAAGGCACATAAATGGGAACTTGTTTTGGAATATCTGCATAATGTTTAACCATGACATGGCTACCTTGCGGCGTATACCATACCATATGCTCATCCTGTCCACACAGATATTGCTCTCGCAGTGATAATGCCGTTCCTATTTCAATGAGCATCACATCGGGCATTTCATCCCGATAGAAAGTATAATGATTAGAACAATAATATGCAAATCTATCAATTTCTTGGGTTATAGGTCCAAATTTTAGATTCCTTCTGTCTTGATCATAATAATATAGATTAAGCAGATTCATCTTCTCCTGGCTCATGACAATTTTCAGTTCTTCAACCGAAAAATGAGTTATATCACGACTGACAATCATGAATAGACCTTCCTCAGCCATCTCTTGTGTAACCAAAAACGTAAATATGGTTTTATACGGGTAGGCATTATTTAGAGCAGCCTCTGAATCCTTAAGCGCTTGATCCAAATTAGTTCTCTTATCTGATAAGACGATTGCAACATTGGCAACTTTATCTTCATCAAAGCGGAACCAAAGGAAAGGTGTGTTTTGGTAATTTTTTTGTTCTACAAATGTTCCAAGAGCACTTTGCAAGATAAATCCTGTTTCTTGAATCATCTCATGCTCAATATGCATAAATAGATTTCTTTCACCAAGTTCCTTAACAAGAATATCATAGCAAAGCCTGTAGGCAAGCCTTAAGAGATTGGCTGGGAATAACACTAAGTATTCCCCGCTATTGAGTTTTAGGAAAGGATGCAACTCGAAGGTGTCACAATGACCAATTTGGCTTATCTCCTCTTTGTACTCACTTCTTCTAAGGCTCACTATGAGAGATTGAAAGTACGTTTCATCAACTTTATATTTTGCAAAAATGGCTTTTATTTCCACTTCGCTTAGACAATTATATGATTCACAGCTCCCATATTCCTTGTAGTTTGAGGTATACACAGCTTCTGCATTATATTTACCACAGATATTCCAACTATAATTATACCTATCAGCAATAACATTTGAAATCTCAAGAATAGTATAAATCAGAGCCAATTTACTCTGATCTATTTTTCCCTTTTGTGAAAGAAATAGTAATTGGCTAAGAAGAAACTTATGAGTCAAATAAAAAGCAGAGAACACCTTATACGAACCGATAGGCGTATGAACTGTCTCAATAAACAATCTTTCTTGTGGATCTTCAAACTGAGGATTACCACACTCAAGCATTATATCGATATGTGACCAATCATTTTTTTTGCGTCTCCACATCAAGTAAGCTTCAATTATAGCGGTTTCAAACCTATAGCAGAAACTTGAATTTTCCTGTTGTACTGATAGATAAGATAGAAACTTGAGCATCTTATCTCCCTTAAAATTGTGATAAAATTTATGAGTCATACAATTATCAATTATAGCTAGGTGTCTAAGCCTAAAAAAGTTAACTGTGTTATAGAGTTCATACAAAGTTAGTGATTTTAAAGGATATACACCTTTCTCTACTCAAAAAGAATTCCGTTACTCTTTTTTCGAAGCCCGTTCCCGAGTCTTCAGGCTTAAGTCTTGCAGTTCCCTGCCTAACTAATCTTCCTTGGCCAACCAAAGGATATCCTCTTCCAGCTGCAAGGCATACAGTACACGCAGATAGATACCGATGGCTACGGTCGGTGTCCCCATTTCAATGCGGCTCACTTTCAGGGGAGAACACGTGGTCCGTTCAGCCACCTGAGCATGCTCAAATTGCGACGTAGGCTAGCCGGTTTGATATGCTCTCCCACAATCTGCATCTTCTGTTCTAGTTTTCGGGGTAACTTGGTTCCCATCGTATTCTTTGCCATACGCTAAAATCTATCAACCTATCATATAATAGGTAAATATGGCTGTTTCTATTTATTATATGATAGGTTGATAAAGAAAATCAATCTGCTTTGCAGTAGTCGATTACACTTTTTCGAGGATAAAAACCATCAATTATTACACTTTTTCAAGGATACTTTTGCTTAAAATCTACACTTTTTCGAGGATAACTCCACACACTCATGACAAAGTCAACATAAAAGAGCTCATACAAAGCCACCAAGCAGTGATTTCGAATTAAAAATTCAATAATATCCTTTTAGATATAATTCAGATGAAGGTTATTGGGTAGTTATTGGGTAGTTTTTCTGGGTAGTCTCTTGCCCGTCATTCAAAACATTGTCACAAATAATGGCTTTCATGATAAAGGCAACTAGGTTATATTGAGATTCAGGTACGTCTAGTTCCTTTAATTCACGACATATAGGGTGTTTTTACCAAAATCCTTCACCCACCCATCAAATATCCAACAAATATCGCTATCTTTGTTACCACGAAGATAGGATGCGGCTCGGCAATACCTTCGCTCAAAAACAAGTTTTTGGCTCTGTACTGCCCTCGCCTTTCGCTATCTTTGCTCACCCCCAAGTCAGCAAAAGGACTTCATACAAAGGAAGCAAAACAGGGACTTTGGATACATCAAAAGCATGAAAAATGCACGAAAAAGCACCGGAATAGCAGCGTTCGAAGTTGAAGAAACTCAAGCCAAAACTCAAGCCAAAACTTGAACCACTATTCCACCACGAATTCAGCGCCGAAACCGGGTCAAGGGTCACACGGACACGGAACTTGAACCATCGGTCTGCAAGGCGTTGATACTCAACAGCTGTCTGAAACTGCGTGGGCAAGTGATTGCCTATTAAAAACACTCAACAAATCTCACATTCTATAGTTAAAGCGCTCACTCCGAGCGCTTTTCTTGTTTGCGGTCACTCTCGATACAGATCGATGGTGACCGTTTTTGCGTCTATTTTCGTACCTCTCTCGTACCGCAAAGGAAAAGAGAGACTCTGAACGTAGGCAAGATGATGGAGGAATTTCACAATGGTGCGCTATCATTCACGATTATTCCTTTATCAAGATGTCTAACAGGAGGAAGTAACAACATGTTTAACCAAACTAATTGAGAAAATGACCGCAAGCAAAATCGAAATTAACAAAGTATGTGAGTATTGTGGGAAGACGTTTGTCGCATGGAAGTCTACAACACGCTTTTGTAGCAAGACGTGCAATTGAGCCTACAAACAATTTAGACGAGAGCAACGAATTGCCGCCATAGAAAATGAAACAAACACCCGACCTATTGAGAAAATCAGAGACAAAACAATTATGTCGCCCAAGGAGGTGGCAGTCCTATTGGGATTGTCTACTCGTAATGTCTATTACCTTATTGATAAAGGTTTGCTAAAAGCATCTCACCTTAGCACTCGTATTACTCTCATTAAAAGAAAAGATATTGATGTGATGCTTGACGACAACCACGAAAAACGGAAAAGAAAATCAGGCCAACCGATCACCGAGTTCTACACTACATCTGAAATCCTTCAGAAGTATGGCATCAGCGAGTCTGGGTTGTACAAAATTGCCAAGAGCGAGACTTTTCCGAAAGTGTTTCAGCGTGGTAAGTCTTATTGGAGCAAGAAACATATAGATTCTTACTTTGCCAAGAAAGCCGTGGATGCAAGCATCACGGAATGGTATTCTGTGGCAGACATGAAAGAGAAGTTCAACATGACCACAACAGCCGTCTATACTTTTGTTTCAAATTTCAAGATACCCAAGAAGCGAATAAAGAAGGAAGTGCTCTACTCCAAACACCATGTGGATATGGCCAAAGGTATAGCAGAACCTGACACGCCACAATATTACACCATAAAGGAAGCGATGGCAAAGTTTCATGTCACCCGCGACCAGCTTTATCATTATGCGAAAACCTACAACATTCCCAAGGTACAAGAAGGAAAGTATGTGAAGTTGTCCAAGAAAGAGTTGGACGAATTGTTTGCTCCACCGACTATCAAGGGATAAGGCTATGGTTATATCTTACTTGTCTGCAGTTATCTAACTAATAACCTAACACTGCAAAAATAACCGTCTTATTTTGCACGCACATTCAATCACAAAACATCAAAACGAAAGATATTATGTCACACTATCACACCTGTACCACGGTGTCGCTACTCCGACGCCCCATTACCAATGGACGCTTGTCCTTGTATCTTGACTTCTACCCTGCCATCCGCAATCCCGAAACGATGAAGATGACACGCAGAGAATATCTTGGCATCTACATCTTTGCCAAGCCAAGGAATGATGCAGAACGCGAGTTCAACCGCTTGATGATTGAGCGAGCCGAGGCAATACGCTGCATGAGAGTCACTTCGCTCATCAACGAGAAGTTCGACTTCCTTGACCATGAAAAGATGAAAAGCGATTTCCTCGCCTACTATAAGAAGAAATGTAGAGGACAAGACCAGAAATGGGACATTGTATACAAACACTTCTTCAACTTCGTACAAGGCCATTGCACTTGTGGAGAGGTAACGGTAGACCTCTGCAAGAAATTCCGTGAATACCTGCTCGGAGCAAACCAGCTCCGACTCACACATCTTAAAATCAGCAAGAACTCGGCAGCTGGTTATTACTCCACATTCCGTGGTTTCCTCAACATTGCCTATCGAGAAAAGATGATTAAGGAAAATGTGAACGATTTCTTGGAAAAGATTGAAACGGACGATGTGCACAAGGAGTTTCTAACTTCAGAAGAACTAAAGAAGTTAGCTGCCACTCCATGCGACATTCCGGTATTGAAACAAGCCTCGCTGTTCTCCTGCCTTACAGGACTAGGAATCAGCGACATCCTCAATCTTGCATGGGATGACATTCAGTTGGCTCCCGACCTTAGCTACTGTGTCCGCATCCGAATACAAAAGACAGACACGGAAACGATGCTCCCTATCAGTGATGAAGCTCTGCAACTCTGTGGTGAACGCACAGAAGGTAAAGTCTTTCGTGGACTCACCAGAAGCATGGTAAATTATCCACTCCGCAAATGGATTGCAGCAGCCGGTATCAAGAAGCATATCTCATTCCATTGCTTCCGTCATACTTACGCCACGTTGCAGATTGCCTCAGGTACAGATATTTATACGGTCAGCAAGATGCTTGTCCACAAGAATGTCACAACTACGCAAATCTATGCCGACCTTGTGAATGACAAGAAACGTGAGACGGTTGACAGGATTACCTTGAAATAAGCTGTCCTAAGTCTTTTATAAGTCCAAGTTTTATGGTTGAAAACGAAAGTTTTGGATTTTCTCTATTGGTTCTATTCTACCTTCTGAATAGAACCAAATTTGCTTTTTACCCCTCAATAAGGTTGTTATCTGATAGTTCTTTCTATTCTTTGCTTGGATGACCGATAACTTTGTATCAACAAAACTCACACAGCCGCATCATATTATGAATATTACAAAGTTCGTATCTACCAACATTTACTTGATAATGACGCTATTCATTTGCGCCATCTCATATATCTATGTCGTTAATGGATTGAAATGCCATATTGTTTTGGGAGTATGTTCCATTGGCATTGAAAGCATTGTCTCTTATTCTGTTTATGTAGTTCTATTGTCTGTGTGCAAGGAGGGAATGACAAGGCAAAAGCTATCGAAAAGAAAGCCTATCGTTTCTGGAGACCAACCGCAACACGCAGTTCACCATGGCAGAGACAACGCTCTACTTCTATCTGCTCAACGAGGCGAACCGCAACTATTGGCAGATGCCTATTGCCTGCGTCACGGCCATCATCTGTGCATCTACTGGTATGACTAAAGCCACACTCATCCGTGCTCGCAACGGACTGAAGAAGAAAGGACTTATCGGTTTTACGGAGGGTGTTCAACATTCTCGCGCCCCAACCTATCATATCCGCACATTTGAAACCGATGGCAAAACTGCTGACAGTACTGCTCATAAAACTGATGCCGAAACCACTCATGCAACCATTATTAAAGACAACAACATAAACAAAGAAATCTCTAATCACCACGCACGCATGAGCATTGACGATTTGGAAAAGATTTTGGTCGAGGATGTGGAATGGCAAAAGAACATAATCAGTCAGCTGAACAATCATCAAATATCAGAGTCTGTACACCTCATTCCATACATCCACAAGTTCTTTGCCTACCTCCGCATCTGCAAGGTTACGGAGAAGGAAGAGTCAGACTGCCGCAGTCATTTCTTCAACAAGATGAAAAAAGAATATCTCAAGACAAATAGCAACAATTTTAACAAGCAAAATTATGAAAGTAAACGAAGTATTGAAGTCACAGTTACTTCACCGCAAGCCTATGAAGGCTCGTTTTAAGTTGCCGATGAAAAGCGAATTGGCAGCTCAGTATCTGACAGCAGCCATCTCGGCAGAAGTGGAATATCGCAACAATCCATTTCGGAATGGTAGTGAGTTGCATAAACAAGTTGCAAGTGTTGCCCACTGGCTTTGTGGCATGTCCGGCAAGAACAGTCTGTTGCTTGTTGGCGGTTGCGGCAAAGGCAAAACAACCTTTGTCTATGCCATGCAAAACCTCGTCAATCATTTGGGCATCAAGAATCAAGCGACAAGTCAGGACTTCGGCATCAGCATCTACAATGCCAAAGATCTTGCCAACATCTGCAAAACACATCCCAAAGATTGGCGGTCACTCATGGACAAGGACGTTCTGGCAATAGACGACCTTGGTACCGAGCCTCGCGAAATCATCGAATACGGCAATGTGCTCAGTCCCATCATCGACCTCATCTCCTACCGCTATGAACACCAACTGCCGACAATCATCACCTCCAACCTCACCCCTCAACAAATCTCAGAGGTGTACGGCAAGCGTATCGGTGACCGATTGAAAGAAACAACAGAAATTGTCCCTTTCTTGAATGGCTCATACAGAGGCTAAGAAGCAATAGTTGTTCATAAATGTCAAGCCAATGCTCAATGCGCACCTCACATAAGATGCACAAAGAGCACTGGCTTTTACTTTTCCAACGAGCTATCTCGATGCCGCTAAAACAACGATTTTAAAAATCGGTAAGCCTAATTACCGGTTTTCGGAAAACCGCATCAGGTTGCCACTCCAAAAGAAGTTCTTGGACAAGGTCAAGCATCCTTGGAGTTCCTCGGCTGATTGCCTTCGGGGAGCAAGCTCTGGCAGGAATTTCACTTTGACTTGTTGCAATGCTCATACACAGTCAGCCCTTTAATTGTCAGCAGATATTTCTGACGAGGATGATGGGGAGAGTTTGGATAAAGCAAACGTACATATCCCTCACTAATAGCCGGCTTCAGATAAAGGTTTTGAAAATTGTCTCTTCCCTTTAATTCCAAAGCATCCATCATACTCTTCACTGACAACTCTTGATTTCCAATTACAATAATCAGCCGTTTGATATTAGCATTATCCGTGGGTAGCTTGTCCTGTACTTGCCCCGTACTTGTCCCGTGCTTATACTCTACTTGCTGATTGCTTGTTCCACCTGCAAGATTCTGCTGCACTTTCCATTCGTCTGTTGCATGGATGTGAAGGTAACGGTTACGCAAATCCCATTTTTCGCCCAACAACAGGTTTCGGAAGAAACGCTTCAAATACACTGAAGTGTAATCAATTCCTTTTATGGCGTTCTTGTAATTTGCACGAACCAAGGCATTACGGAAATACCATGAATGTTGAGCAAAAAGGTTATTGTCCACCTTGAAACCTATAGAACGGAGGTAGAGAATTGTAAATACCGCAGTTGTACGAGTATTACCTTCACAGAAAGCGTGAATTTGCCACAGACCAGAAACAAATCGCGTGATGTGCTCCACCATGGCGTCAGTTGATATTCCCTTATAGCTAAACTCCTTTTCTTGACTGATATCATAGTCTATGGCTCTTCTCAAATCCTCCCAGTTCAAATAGTTTACGGTATCACCATCAAGCACCCATTCACGCTTCGTAATATCATAGTCACGCAATTTGCCAGCATGCTTAAACACACCGTCAAAAACTCTACGATGGACAGAGATATAACCTCCTGTACTGAAATCCAATGTCTGAGACGAAAGTATCTTGGTGATGTTGGCAGAGACTTTATCCGCCTCTTGCTTCTCGTCATCATCAGGTTCACGCAGAGTTTCGACTGATAGTAGCTGCTTATCAGTTCACGTACTTCATCAATATCTATTTCGCCCTCAATGTGCTTGCAAGCAGTAGCCTTCAGGTAATCGGAAGTCTGCAAACCATCCACAGCCTGCAGTCCGATTGCAGTCTGCCAAAGAGAGGCTTTATCCCTTTGACTCGGCTCACCTTGACGGATGTATTCGTCGAAGTCAAGGTAGCCTTGTTCTGGAGTATCTTTTGTTGACATACTTGATATTTTTACTTCACTCAATAATTATCGTTTAAGCACATGAGTCGGTTCTGGGAGTTCTCTTCCTGAGCTATTTGCATTTCCACCTTTTGCAGATGTCGGAGGTGGAGGTGGTGGAGTCAACTTATATGTTGGGCCAGATAGTTCTTCATGAGGATTTGGATTTTTATACATAACGAAATCTTTTAAATTGTTCTAATCTTTTATTTGCAAAATCTTTTGCACGCTCTTCCCATTCTGGTTTGAGTTTACCAAAAATATTGCTAATCTTGTTGATATTAGCTTCTTGCTCTGATTTTGCGATTTCAAGTTCTTTCGATATCTGCTCAATAACAGTCTTCTTGACTTGAATGTTTATATCAACCAGACTAATCCATCGTGCAAGTTTAGATAGATATGAATTCAGATTCTTGAGAAGCGAATCAAGTTCATAATATTCTTCTCTCTTCATTAACAAAGAGAGGTCTTTTCTAATGGTAAAGCGAACAACAAAAAAACAAATAAGTAAAAAGAATACTGCTGATGCTATGTACAATAGAAATTCTATATTTGCTATAGAACCAACCATTGCTGAAATTATATCAGCAACAACGCTTATTACAATGACCCAATTAGGTATCATTGCCCAATAATATTTGCGCTTCACATCGTCAGATGCACCTAGCATAACACGACCATATTCAAGGATAACTTGATACTTGTCGAGTTCGTATGCAATTGCTGTATTTATTCTTTCTTGCTCATTCATTTTTTTGTAGAAGATATTAAATTTTACTTTAAGTATTTATCGAGAATAACTTGCTTACGTGTGGAACAAGATTGCATTACTCTTTTAGCTTCCTCAATAATCAATTCGTATTTTTCAACTTCTTTGATAATTTTACGCTGTTTCGTAATGTCTGGAAACGGTATTTCGACATTAGCTATTGAAGATTGAGAGATATTTGGTTGTCCTGTTCTATTTGCATATTGATTTAGATTAGCCTGACGCAACGCATAGAGGAGGAACTTTTTATCAACATCGGTTAAATACTGAGTTGCATATAGAGCGTTATCTGTAACCCAACAATTTGCAACTGTTAGATGAACGCTTCCACAATACTCACCAACTCTACCAATTACAATAGTAGGCTGCGAAACGAAGCCTTTATTATGATAGCCTGTTATTCCGTTGCCACCATAAATTGGAATGTTTCCTTCGATTCTATTTCTATTTGACAACGTTTTACCACTCGATAATTTAAATATTTCAGATAATCTTCTGATTACCCCCCCCGAATTCTTGACAACGTCTAACTTAATGAATATATCCTTAATCTTTTGACGATATGTATCTATCGTCATACGACTAGTATTGTATTCATCATCTACCTTGCGACATTCTTTCACGATTTTCTTTTGAACATCAATGGGTGGAATCGGTATCTGTACCGATGCTATTCGTTCTGTTGATGCCCTGTACGTTCTGGAAAAGCCATATAGAAATCCTACAGTTTCCAAAATCATAGACAAATAATAGCTTTCAATATCCCCTGAAAGTATTTGGATGACTCCGCAGTGATCTGTTGGATAAAACGGTTTATCTTTGGGGATGAATCCAACCATCCAGTCACCATCTATACCCCATAATACAGAATCTCGTTTAAAGTCAGTAAATAGTAATTTGTCTATATAGCCGAAGGGTTCTTTGACATTAGCACTATAAACAGGATATTTTCCACTTTCTGTTAATTGAGAAGCTATTACTCGTTTACCGATTCTTAGTTGAAATACTTTGGAATCATTCAAACGAATAAGCGGATATTTACTTTTTAATCTATCTCCAACTTTTACGCTAGGAGAGATTGGCTTTGTAAATGTTGATAGTTTGAACTCCATCATATCCTTCAGCCAATATGTTTTAGCATACTTTTGGATTTCATCAGGAAACTCTACATCAACACCGCCATAAAAGGCAAAGCGGATGCAGCTCGCAAGAGTGTTGGAAGCAAAACGATTTTCATCATCATAGAGTTGACCGCCTTTTTTATTAATAATAATACCCTCAGCTCCCTTACGATTGCTCCAATCATAACCAAGAAACACCTTCTGCTCTTTGTTGTCAGTAGGAGCTGAAATTACCAAAGTCTTCTGGCTATAAACAAGAGTAAAATAGTACAACTTCTCACGTTCTATCGCAAAAGCATACTCGTAGAACTTATTGAGCAGTGTTTCCTTTTTCTTTTCGACAGTTGCATTCTTTGGATAGCTGATAGCCATCTTCTCTACTGCTTCTGTATAAGATTTTAAATAAGAATCTGCTTGCAATAATTCCCATGGCATTGACTTTGACAGAAACTGCTTATATGTATCATCGTTAATTCCCTGATGAGCAAGATACTCTTCCATAACATCCTTGTCCTGCCAGTCAGAGCAATCAGTGTTGCTCAGAATGCCCTCGACAACATCCTCTGCCATTTTACTCACCTGGGGAGGTTCGTTGTAGCGCTCAATAAACAGTACTACGGTATTAGTGCCCGTAGCACCAAATGTTTTACTACCAAAATTCACTATTGCACGAAGCATAAAATTCTGCAGCAATTGTTCGCGAGCAGCAATATAGCTATTCGATGAGTTGCTTAGAATGCTTGCAGGTAAGATGACAGCCGCTATACCTTGTGGCTTTAACAGCTGAGCAGTGCGTTCCACAAATAGCGTCTCAATTTCAGAACCATCAAGTGAAATTTTATCAATGATATTGAAAGTGTTATTCTTAAGTTTTAAATGTTGCTTAAATCCACTCACTGAATATGGAGGATTAGCAACAAGGATATCGAAACTTCCACTGGTTATTCCTTTTTCCGCATAATTCTCCAAACCATCACCAAAGATGATGTTAGCACCACCTGCACCATTCATAAACATGGATATTTTTGAGACACGTGCCAAACGATAGTCTTTCTCTATTCCATAGATGTGTTTCTCTACCCATGAGTTATTTCCATCTTGACGAACAGCATTAATTGCTTCAACTGCTTCCGTCAAAAAGTGGCCTGCACCACATGCATAATCGATAATACGTGGAAGGTCACGTTTTGAAACGTATTGCTGTAAAGGCAGAGCATCCCAGATAAAACGGGTGATAGGAGTTGGAGTAAAGAACTGGCCTTCATTCTGTTTAAATCCTTTGTTCAACAATTGCTCGAAAAGGTCTCCCAAGAACTGATGTTTAGAAGGATATACAATCCGATAAGGCTGGAATAACTGGACAACTTCTACCAGAATTTTACCATTCTGGAAGAAAAGTTCCTCGTTATGAACATCCTTAAACGCAAAATCGTTATTTGAGTAGAATTTCAGAATTCGAATAGTTCGGTTCAAATCTTCTATGGCAGCCTTACGTTTGCGGCCTGTATACTGCTCAAATAGTCGTTCTGCATAATCAGCTTCCACATAAAATATCTTCTCTTTCATAAACTCCTCCATACCTTGCTGGTGAAGTTTCTGAAGACGATCCTGAAGTGATTCGTAAGTATCTGTACCTTGTTTGTATTGAAAATCTACTTCATCCAAATCGAGTTTCTTAATCTCGTCAACCAATTTGCAAATAAACAATGCTACTAATCGATTAAAAGCATTTTCTTTGTCTGAAACATTATTGTGACGAAGAATTTCCTCAAATCTATTTACAATTTTATCTTCAGGAGAAAAATCACGAAGTTGACCTTTTCTTAAAGGTGGAATTCCAATATTATAGGCTTGGCTTTCAGGACTGAATATTACATCGTCAAGCCACTGCTGTCCATAAGTATTACTCCATACCTCAAAACGATCTTTGTCGTTGTAGGCATTAGCGTAGATATGCAGATCATTATCTTTTTCAGCAATCTTTGCAATATTAGCATCATCGGAACAATTGATTGAAAGGCATTTATAACACACTTCATTGTCCTTAAAATCGGAAGCATAAAGTGTTAACCATCTAGTAGCACCTTCTTGCTGCCAATAACTGAACAACTGACCGCCATCCTCTTCCGTGTTTTTCTTTTCCTTGTTGAATTCGGCGCCAGCAGTCTTACACTCAACAATTATCAACGGATTCTTATCCTCATCCTTGACCAAAATATCTGCCTTGCCGCCCTTAGCATCATGCCCCAAAGTCCAACGTGGTTCAAGTTCTATATGCTCAGGACGATAACCTTTATCAAACAATCGACAAACACATTCAAACACAACAAAATTCTCATTGTGCGAAAAGTTACTTGTTGTTTTATCATTAACAACAAGACCTTTGTCTTCAGGATATATTAATGTCTCGTTATCAAAATCAACATGAATACTACATGTTGAATATATTTTGGAATAATACTCACCTATGGTTTCTTTTTCAAAGCCGAGAAAGGAAAGTACCTTTTTGAGATTTTCTTTTGTTATCATATTTTCTTTGGCTAAACGTATGTTTAATAGCAAGCGAGCTTACTTCTCATACCCTTCATAGTAATAGCTTTGCTCAATCCCCTTGAATATTACTTCGCGGCTGTCCGTGTCTGAAGTTAAGTTCTGCGAGAGGAGATAACGCAGTTCGAGGTCATTGATGGGTGAGCGTTCCATGGCCGAGAGGTATTGGTCTTTGTCCACATACTGCCAATTGACCACCTTACCAAGGGAGCGTTTCAGTATCATATCGAGCCAAATGCGGGTGGAACGACCATTGCCCTCCATGAAAGGATGACATACGTTCATCTCAACATACTTCTCAATGATGTGCTCGAAAGTGTCTTCAGGCATTTTCTCTACGGCAGCGAGGGCTGCATCAAGATAAAGACTATTGGCAAAGCGGAAACCGCCTTTGGCTATATTCTTATCGCGGATGACACCAGCAAACGGGTATAGCCCATCAAACAGATAATGATGTATCTGCTGAAGACCTACTGTAGTTCCAACTGGAATTCTATATATATCGCCCGACTCATAGAGGCGGTGTGCGTTATCTAACGATTTTTCGTCTATTTCCTTTGTTGTCATAATCTTCTAATTGTATTCGTCTTACTGGTTTGATGAGATATTAAGAAGTTTCTCCGCTTCTATCTCAATGCGGCTTTTCTTTGTCTGCACGATGAGCGAGCGTACATCAACATCGAGTGCCTCTGCCACTTGTACAAGTGTTTCAAGGCTTGGTTGCGAACTGTTGGTACACCACTTGCTCACGGTGGCTGGGTCTTTACCCAATTCGTCTGCCAGCCACTTGGCTGTCCTTTTGTTTTCAACCAATACTATCTTGATGCGATTGATGTCTTTCTTTGCCATATCCTTTCATGTGTTTCTTGGTTTACAAAGGTAAAAATTATCTTGGATAATTAAGAAAGATAATGGAATAATTATCCAAGTTATTGCGTTTTACACCAATTTCTCTATAAAGAAGGACTAAGTGAACTACCGCTAAACTAAAGATTTAGCGGCTTCGGAGATACCAATACCTCC
>OHKQ01000444.1_pt1 | contig 20640 bp, 16 predicted proteins | sample 1568891 | NCBI WGS metagenome assembly OHKQ01 (sample SAMEA3879596, study PRJEB24766) | human gut metagenome | biome: human-associated habitat; feature: feces | place: USA | collected 1985/1987 | reverse complement strand
GGCGTTGTACTGCGCCTCCGGAAAGGCCCGGCGGTAATAGCTTTGACTCTTGTCCACGAGGTCGGAAAGCTGCGGATAGGTCTTGCGGAGGATGAGCGCCCGGTAGTGCGGAATGTGTACCTGCCGCAGCGCCTCGATGACGAGGGCGTCGCTCTTACCGCCGCCTGCCGCGCCGCCGTAAAGTGCTTCCGGCTCCGGCCTCCGCATAAATTCCATCTGCCTCGGCTGAGGCCTCCACACGACGCCCGCATTCTTGTTTTCTGTCGTCATACATCCTCCACCGGCGGCAGCAGCACCACACCGCATTCCCGCCCTTCTGCGTCCACGCCTTGGTCGTTCAGGGTCTTCGACACGCCCGCCAGATCTTTCAGCACAGCAGTCGCTTCTTTCAGTCCCTTCATGATGCCGGGGTCGGTGCTGTTCTCTCTGCGGGCCGCGCGCTGGCGGGCATTCAAATCTTTCACCTCCTGCGCCAGCATGGTGCTCAGGGTGTCGGTGGCTTTCCGGAGACTTTCCTGTCCCTTGGCCGCAGTCTGCTTTTCCTGCCCCATCCTGTGTTCTCACTTCCTTTCGTTCTGTCGCTGGCAAAAGGATACCACGCTTTTCTCCGCCGCAGGAGTACATACTTTTTGCCCTCAGATTTGTATTTTACTGTATATTTTATCCTGTAAGTAATATTTCAAAGTGACAAAAATCCCCTGCCTGTGTTCTTTTCCACAGACAGGGGATCTTTCACTCAATTTTCTGCGCAAAGTCTCCGGGAGACTCTCTGCGTATTTTTACAGGGTTTCCACCCGGTCAAACAGCTCCTTTGCGGCCTCCACAGCCTCCTTGCTGCCGAAGACCACCCTCACGCCCTTCTCCATCCGGGCCGACAGGTCCGCCGCCTCGGCCTTGAGGGCGGCAGCATCCACACTGCACAGGCTCTTGCGCTCGGCGGCAGTCATCTCGTCGGTGATGCCGCAGAAATATTTGCAGTCGGTAGACGCAGCCTCTTCCCGGGGCTTGCGCGGGGTATCCAGCTTTGCTGCCGCGCCCACGATGAACTCGTTCATGTCCTTCTCGGTGTAGTCGCGGCCTGCCAGTTCTGTCGGCCCCTTTGCGAAAGTCTCATAGCTTTCTTTCAGGTGCGGGTCGCGGTAGGTGTAGAGATATTCGGTGCCGTCGTTCTGGGTCACCATGCCGGTGCCATACGCGCCGCCCACCTCGCGGATGTTGTGCCACAGATACTCGTAGCTCATCACCCGGGCCAGCACCTTCCGCTCCAACCGCCGCTCCATGGGCCAAACCAGCACATCGTAGTTCACGCCGCCGTCGATGATGAATGCCTCGTTCACCGGAGCTGTCAGCTCCTCAGTGTAGGGCTTTGCCTCGCCGCGCTTTTCTGCCGCGAAGGCACTGCCCGGCAGAAGCTTTTTCAGGGTATCCAGCGCCGCGTCGCTGCCGTGGAGGCTGACGGTCAGGGCGTTCTTTTTCAGCACACTCTTCCACAGCTCTTCCATCTTTTTGCCCAGAGCGGTCCAGTCGGCCTTTTCCAGCAGCTCACAGAGATAGTGGTAGTAGCTCACGCCGTTGCAGCGCTCACTCAGTGCGGATTCCACCGAGAAATGTGCCGCCGCCCGCATGGCGGCGAAGGCGTGGCCCTCCCGCAGGAACTTCTGCTCCATGAGCAGCTTCTGCTGGCTTGCCACCCGCTCCATAGCAGCTTCGGCCTGCGGGCCGCTGAACTTTGTCTCATACAGCCACTCACTGCCCAGCTCCACAGCCTTTTCGAGGCTGCGTTCCAGCATACTCATCCCCACGATGAGCTTTGCGTGGCAGGGCCTGCCTTCCTGCCGTCCCGTCCAGCAGTCCATCCACGCACCACTGCTTCCCAGCCAGGTGTTCCGCAGAGTGTTCAGTTCCTGGGCCGTGTGCTTTTCGGTGTCCAGCTCATCAATGACATCCGTGAGCAGATGCAGGCAGGACATATCTTCCGGTGCCATGCCGCCCAGATCATAGTAAAGGTACAGGTAGGTATTGCCTGCCGAGGGGTGGTGCAGCAGTTCTGCACCCGCCAGCAGCTCCTTGCTGCCCGGTGTCTGCTTTTTGCCCTCGCCGAGGTCGGCGGCTGTCAGCGGATGGTCCAGCACCAGCTTGCCGTCGGTGCGGGCGGCGCGCCCCTCTTCCTCTTTCTTGGGCAGGGTCGGCACCTGGATGATCTCCACCGGCGCAGGCGCGAACAGCTCCCGCAGCAGCTCATTGAACCAGCCCTGTTCCAGCTTCTCCCGCAGGGAAGCGAACAGAGCGTTCGTGTGAAGCAGCAGGGCCGGGTCGCCGGTGTGGAGCCAGCCTGTAGATGCATTGATGGCGTCCAGCACACCGTCCGGGATACTGCCCGGCCGCTCAAGGGAAGCGAATTCGGTGGAGTTGAGGCTTGCCATCAGCAGCTCCTCGGGGATGCCCTTCTCGAGGATGCCGTCCACGGCCTTGCGCACGGCGGCGGCAAATTTGCCCGCCGACTCTTCCGTCGCGCCCCGGAGCACAAGCTCCAAGGTCGGCTGCAGCGTGCTGTCATCGAAGCCCACGTCGATGTCCGCGCCCAGTTTTTCTTCCAGCAGGGCGGCTTTCAGAGGCGCCTGGTTCGTCCCCAGCAGGGCGTCCAGCAAGATCTCCACGCCCAGCTGGCGCTCCCGGTCGCTGAACGCACCGGTGTACCACGCCAGCGCACACTGAGCCTCGTCCGGCTCCGGCTTCTCGGTATAGTACGGGATATTCCGCTTCGCACCGACCTGCTCGTCCTGCACTGTCAGGCGGGGGCGGCTGGCGCTCTTGGGCATACGGCTCAGATACTGCTCGTCGAGGAAGGCCAGCTTCTCAGCCATGTCCATCTTGCCGTACAGGGTGATGCAGCAGTTGTCGGCACTGTAGTGGCGGCGGTAGACCCGCACATACTTCTCATAGGTCAGCGCCGGAATGGACGCCGGGTCGCCGCCGGAGACGAAGCCGTAAGCCGTATCCGGGAACATTGCCCGGCTCAGAGCGTTCTGCAGCTGTGCGTCCGGCGTCGCCAGCGCCCCCTGCATCTCGTTGTAGACGACGCCGCTCACCGTGCCGTCTTCGTCCCGGTGCCAGCCCTCCTGCTCGAATACGCCCTTGTCCACCATGGCCAGCGGGCAGAACACCGCGTTGAGATAGACGTCCATCAGGTTCTTGAAATCCGTCTCGTTGGGGGTAGCGAAGGGATACACCGTCTTGTCCGGGAAGGTCATGGCATTCAGGAAGGAGGCCATGCTGCTCTTGAGCAGCTGCAAAAACGGCGACTTCACCGGGTATTTCTCGCTGCCTGCCAGCACCGAGTGCTCGAGGATGTGGAACACGCCGGTGTCGTCGGAGGGAAAGGTGCCGAAGCCGATGCCGAAGGCCTTGTTGTCGTCGTCGTTTTCCACCAGCAGGACAGCCGCCCCGCTGACGTCATGGGTCAGCACGGTCAGCGTTCCGTGCTGTTCGGGGCAGTCCTCGCGCTTGACGAGGGTGTAGCCGGGATATTGTTTCATGGTCTTGCTCCTTTATATTTTTTGATTTGAGCTTATTTTACTATGTATTTTTGTAAGACGCAACTAACGGCGGGGTTCATTCTCTTTTGTCGCCTAAAGAGAATCAGAAAAGCGCCAGCGACCCCTTTCAGAGCCCAAAGAAGAAGTCGAAGCACAAAAATGCCAGCCGCTTCGCTAAATGCATTTTTGTGCTTCTCCAATTTGCTGCTGCGCAGCAGATGTTACGTTATCTCATTCCGGAACGACTTCTTTTTTGCACGACACTCTGAACAGCACGAATCCCACGATGAACAGCACGATGAGGGAGCCGACACCCACATTGGCGCTGCCGGTGAGCTGGCTTCCCACACTGACAATCATGGTGCCAAGGAAGGACGCGCCCTTGCCGCAGATGTCGAAGAGGCCAAAGTATTCGCCCGACTTTTCCGGCGGGATGATCTTTGCAAAGTGGGAGCGGCTGAGCGCCTGCACGCCGCCCTGGAACATGCCCACGATGACGGCCAGCACCCAGAACTGCCACTGCTGGGTCAGGAAAAACGCAAACACCGCGATGCCCGCGTAGGCCGCGATACACACCGGGATGAGCTTTGCCGAGGGGTACTTGTTCGACAACCGCCCAAAGATGAGGGCCGACGGGAACGCCACGATCTGGGTCACAAGAAGTGCCAGCAAAAGGCCGGTGGTGTCCAGACCCAGCGCCGTGCCGTAGGCCGTCGCCATGTCGATAATGGTGTACACGCCGTCGATGTAGCAGAAGAACGCCAGCAAAAACCAGAACACCTGCTTATCCTCCGGCAGATGCCGCAGGGTATGGCCGATGCGGGCAAAACTCTGCCGGACAGCGTGCTTTTCCACCTCCACATAGTGGAGCTGTTTATAACTTTTCAGCAGCGGCAGGGTCGTGAGCAGCCACCACGCCGCCGTCAGCAGGAGTGCCAGGTTCAGCGCCGTCATCTGGCTGATGCCGATGCTCCCCGCCCCCAGCACAAGACCGAGGCAGACCACGAAGGGTACGCAGCTGCCGATGTAGCCCCACGCATAGCCCCGGCTGGACACCTCATCCATCCGCTCCGGCGTAGTCACATCCCCGAGCATGGAGTCGTAGAACACCAGACTGCCCGAAAATCCCACCTTCGCAATGACGAAGATGACGAGGAAGGGCAGCCACGCCGACGCCGCGCCCATGGCGCAGCATCCCACGATGCCCACGCCGACGCAGAGCATGAAGATGGGCTTCTTGAAGCCTCTGGTGTCCGCCACCGTGCCGAGGATCGGGCTGAGGATGGCCGTGATGATGGTCACGACCGAGCTGGCATAGCCCCAGTAGGCCAGATACTCCACCGAGGTCAGGCCGCCGCTCTCTGCCAGTGCGTTGAAGAAAATGGGGATAAGGGTGGCCACCATCAGCACAAAGGCCGAGTTGCCCACGTCGTACAGGATCCAGTTCCGCTCCAAGCTCGTCAGGCGGAATTTGCCGCTCTTTTCCATCCGGTGCTCCTCTCAGTTCTCCCCAAACGTATGCTGATACTCCGCTCCAAGCGGCTTGTTCTCTGCATACTCTTCGATGAGCCTTACCGCCAGCGGCACAGCCGTTTTATACAGCTCTTCGAGCTTCTGGCTGCTCTGGACGCATTTGGGGTTCGGCTGCGGGTTTGCCACAAGGCCGTGCATGAACTCATACTTGCCCGCGACGCGCATCCCGGTCAGCACCACCCAGCGCTTGACGGGGTTCGCCGCCTGCAAAAGATGATGCACCGTTATCATCCCCTTCATCGCCGCCAGCGTCTCGTCCACCGTGACGCCTTCGTAGAAGGGCGCGATGACCTCGGCCCGCTCCCGGCTGGGTTTGATGTGGCTGGCCGTGAAGAACTTTATGGGGTCGAGGCCGTCTTCCCGCATCAGAGCATTGTCAAACTCCGTCTCGATCTCGCAGTGGCCCACACCGCTCTCCCGGACATAGGCCTCCACATAAGGGTGACAGGTGCTGTCCAGCGCGAAGTGGCAGACAAAGCCCAGCGCATAAGCCAGTGCGGCGCTTTTATCCGTTGCATTTTCCACCACGGTGCGGGCGCGGGTGAAAAACACCTCGCCCTTCTGCTCGTGCATGGCATTGCCCAGACGGTTCACCGGGTTCGACTGCAGGGCCTTGTAATAAAACATCAGGTCCGGCCCGTGGAGACCTATGTCGTAAAGCTCCCGGTGCTGTTCCAGCGTCGCGCGCAGACCGTCCGGCAGCAGGGCCAGAACATCCGCACCAAAGCGGCGGTGTGCGTAGGTAGAAGGCATGATACCGCCCCTTTTCGTTTATTTTTCGTAGCCCTGCGGCAGCTCGTTCTTCAGGCCGCGCTCCATCAGGGACTTGACAGCCTCTGCCGCACTCATGCCCTTGTTGACGATGGCGTTGACGGTCTGGACGATGGGCATTTCCACCTGATACCGCTCGGCCAGTTCCAGCGCAGCGGGCAGGGCGTTCATGCCTTCGACCACCATGCCGACTTCCTTGACGGCATTTTCCGGGGTCTCGCCCTTGCCGATGAGGATACCGGCGCGGTTGTTGCGGCTGTGCATACTGGTGGCGGTCACGATGAGGTCGCCGATACCGGCCAGACCTGCGAAAGTGTGGACATTGCAGCCCATCGCCACGCCCAGACGGGCGATCTCGGCGATGCCGCGGGTGATGAGGGCAGCGCGGGCATTATCGCCGTAGCCGAGGCCGGTGGAGATGCCGACGCCCAGCGCGATGACGTTCTTCATGGCGCCGCTCAGCTCTACACCCTTGATGTCCTCGTTGGTGTAGACGCGCATGACATTGTTGGTGAAGACCTCCTGCACATAGGCAGCGGCCTCCATATCCTTGCTGGCCGACACGATGGTGGTGGGCAGGTCGATGGCCACTTCCTCGGCGTGGGTGGGGCCGGACAGGGCCACAAGACGCACGCCCTTCGGGCCGCCTTCCTTGCCCAGCTCATCGGCCAGGATCTCGGTCATGGTGTACAGGGTGTCGGGCTCGATGCCCTTTGCCACGTCCACGATGATCTGGCCGTCGGCCACATAGGGCCGGGCCTTTGCCGCCGTGGAGCGAACGAACACCGACGGCACTGCGAACAGCAGGATGTCCTTGTCTTTGCAGACTTCCTCGATGCTCTTGGTGAACCGCAGCTCGTCGGGGATCTTCATCTGCGGCAGATTGGGGTGCTTGCGGGTGGTGGAAAGGCTGTCGATTTCCTTCTCGATGGCCGACCACACCAGCACATCATTCCCGCTCACAGTCAGCATCCGTGCAAGGGCCATGCCCCAGGTGCCAGCGCCCAGAATACCAATACGTTTCATCACGTTTGTCCTCCGTATCCGCCGCGCTCCCGTCTGGCGGGGCGTGCGGCCTGTTTGTACCTTTACAGGTCTATACAGTTCTATTGTACCCGAAAGCTTCTGCCTCGTCAACTACTCTGCCGTTCTGCACAAAGTTAGCACCTGTTTTTCATCCATTTCGTCTATACCATGCAATTTTTCGAAACCATTTGCGTTCATTTCCAAATCATGTTATAGTATTCTGGTAGGTTTTGTAGGATTTTCATTTTTTCCTCTTGACTTTGACCCTGCTTTAAGGTATATAATATGTCTACCCACTTGTCCTGTCTGTTTATTCAAATTTTGAAAAAGGAGTATCCATGCTGGAAACACTCTTATCCAACCGCACCGTCAGCGTGCTCTGGGAGGCTCTTCCCCGCATCCTCTCGGCGGGCCTCACCATGACCATTCCCCTCACCCTCGTCTCGTTCACCTTGGCGATGGTGCTGGCGGTGGCCGTGGCGCTGGTGCAGTACGCCCGGGTGCCGGTGCTGAGCCAGCTGGCCCGGTTCTACATCTGGGTCATCCGCGGCACGCCGCTGCTGGTGCAGCTTTTCATCATCTTTTACGGCCTGCCCAGCGTGGGCATCATGCTGGACGCTTTCCCGGCGGCAGTCATCGCCTTCGCCTTCAACGAGGGTGCATACTGCGCTGAGACCATGCGCGGCGCACTCGAGAGCGTGCCGCAGGGCCAGCTGGAAGCCGGCTACTGCGTCGGCATGAGCTGGTGGCAGATCATGCGCCGTATCGTGCTGCCGCAGGCCCTGCGCACCGCCGTGCCTGCCCTCTCCAACTCCCTCATCGGCATGATAAAGGACACCTCTCTGGCCTCCAACATCACGGTAGCGGAGCTGTTCATGGCTGGCCAGCGCGTCGCCGCCCGCACCTACATCTTCCTGCCCATCTACTGTGAGGTGGCCGTGGTGTATCTGCTGTTCTGTACCGTCATCACCAAGCTGCAAGGGCTGCTGGAGCGCCAGCTCAACGCCCACGGCTTCCAGTAAGAAAGGAGTGTGGCTGTTATGGCAATGTTAGAGATACGCGGCGTCCACAAATCCTTCCATACTTACGCAAAGCCCGGCGTCCATCCCGGCATCTTTGGCCGCGCCCCCAAGCCGACCAGCAGTCTGGACGTACTGCGCGGCGTCGATTTGACGGTGGAAAAGGGCGACGTCGTGGCCATCCTCGGCCCTTCCGGCTCAGGCAAGACCACCCTGCTGCGTTGTCTCAACTTCCTTGAGACGGCGGACGCAGGCCAGCTCACCTTCGACGGTGAGACCTTCGACCTCGCCCACGCCGATCGCGCCAGCATCGCGCGGCTGCGCCGCAAGACGGCTTTCGTCTTCCAGAACTACAACCTCTTCCGCAACAAGACGGCCCTGCAGAACGTCACCGAGGGCCTCATCGTCGCCCGGAAGATGCCCAAAGCGGAGGCTGATGCCGTCGGCATGAAGATGCTGGAAAAAGTCGGCCTCGCCGACCGGGCCGACTACTACCCCCGTCAGCTGTCGGGCGGTCAGCAGCAGCGCGTGGCCATCGCCCGCGCTCTTGCCTCCGGCCCGGAGATCATCTATTTCGACGAACCCACCAGCGCCCTCGACCCGGAATTGACCGGCGAAGTGCTGGCCGTCATGCGGCAGCTGGCACAGGAGGGCATGACCATGCTGGTCGTCACCCATGAGATGGGCTTTGCCCGCAACGTCTCGTCCCGCACCGTCTTCATGGAAAACGGTGTCGTGGTCGAGGAAGCCCCCTCGCAGGAGTTCTTTGCCCATCCCAAAGAGGCAAGGACCCGTGAGTTCCTTCAGAAAATTTCCCATACTGAATAAGAAAGGATCATCACCTATGAAACGCAGAACCTTTATTTCTCTCATGAGCGTCATGGCCGCTGCCGGTGTTCTCTCGCTGGCTGGCTGCTCTTCCAACACTTCTGCCTCCACTGCTTCCAGTACCGCTGCTTCTGCTTCCGCTGCTGCCGTCAACAAGCTGGAGACCATCCAGTCCAACGGCAAGCTGGTCATCGCGCTGGAAGGCGCATGGCAGCCCTGGAGCTTCCACGATGAGAGCGACACCCTCGTGGGCTACGACGTCGAAGTCTCCCGTGCCATTGCCGAGAAGCTGGGCGTCGAGCCCGAGTACGTCGAGAGCGACTGGGACAGCCTGTTTGCCGGTCTGGATGCTGGCCGCTACGACCTCGTCTGCAACGGCGTCGAAGTCACCGAAGAGCGCGCCAAGACCTACGACTTCACCACTCCCTACGGCTACATCCACACCGCCCTCGCCGTCCGCAAGGATAACGACGACATCAAGAGCTTCGAGGACCTCGCCGGCAAGACCACGGCCAACAGCCTCGCTTCCACCTACATGGAGCTGGCCGAGAGCTACGGCGCGACCGTGCAGGGCATCGACACGCTGGAAGAGACCATCCAGCTGCTGACCGCCGGCCGCATCGACGCCACCCTGAACGCCGACGTCTCCTTCTACGACTACCTGAACGTCCATCCGGACGCCGACTTCAAGCTGGTCGCCCAGACCGAAGATGCTTCTCACGTTGCAATCCCTATCGTCAAGAGCGAAGACTCTTCCTTCCTCGACGCCCTCAACAGCGCCATCGACGAGCTGCGCGCTGACGGCACCCTCAAGGAGCTGGGCGAGAAGTATTTCGGTCAGGATATTTCTTCCGAGAATTAACTTTTTGTTTGGCTGCTATCTGAGCATCAGAAGTACATCATGGTCTATCCCGTAGGCGAAACCGCAAAGCTTCTGGGAGTCGTCAAAAATATCCGGGAAGAAGATCTTCCCGAGCGCTTCCGTGCCGAACTGCGCGGTGTCCCGGAAAGCAAATAAGAATATTGACGAAGGGGGCAGGTGCCATGCAGCACCTGCCCCCTTTTTGTTATAAATATCTTCCGGTAATACTCTCCGGGTTTTCCTGGATCTCCTCCGGCGTGCCTGTTGCCACGACGCGGCCGCCGCTCTCGCCGCCGCCCGGCCCCATGTCGATGACATAGTCCGCGTTGCGGATGACGTCGAGGTCGTGCTCAATGACAACGACCGTTGCGCCGTTGTCCAGCAGGGCTTGGAACACCCGCAGCAGCACCTGCACGTCCAGCGGATGGAGGCCGATGCTGGGCTCATCGAAAACGAACACCGAGTCGGTCTGGGTGCGGCCGATCTCGCTGGCCAGCTTGAGGCGCTGGGCCTCGCCGCCGGAGAGGCTGGGCGTTTCCTCGCCCAGTGTCAGGTAGCCCAAACCCAGCTGCTGCAATGTCTGCAGGCGCTGGCTCACTGTCTTCATCCCGCCGCAGAACTCAAGGGCGGAGTTGACGTCCATATCCATCAGTTCCGGCAGGGAGACGGCCTGCTCCGCCTTGTTGGTCAGCTTCACGCCGTAAGCCGCCCGCGCGTAGCGGGAACCCCGGCAGTCGGGGCAGACGATGTTCACATCCGGCAGGAACTGCACGTCCAGGCTCACCTCACCGGTGCCGTCGCAGCCGGGGCAGCGCAGACTGCCAGTATTGTAGGAAAAATCGCTGGCCTTGAAGCCCTTTTGCCTGGCGTCCGGAGATTTGGCATAGAGCTTCCGCAGCTCGTCGTGGACGCCTGCGTAGGTCGCCACGGTAGAGCGCACATTGATGCCGATGGGCGTCGCGTCGATGAGCTTGACGTGCGCGATGCCCTCGGCGCGAATCTCCCGGATATGTGCCGGGAGGGCGCTGCCGTTTATCTTTGCTTCCAGCGCCGGTACGAGGCTTTCCAGCACCATCGTCGTTTTGCCGGAGCCGGACACTCCCGTTACCACGGTGAGCCGCCCCTTGGGAATGTCCAGCTCCAAAGGCTTGACCGTGTGGATGCTGCCGGTGGAGAGATGGATAGCCCCCTCTGCGAACATCTCCCCTGTCCCGGCACACCGGCGCAGCTTTGTCTCAGCTTTTCCGGAGAGGAACGGCCCGATCTGGGACTCCGGCTTTGCCTCCAAATCAGCTATCGTCCCTTCGGCAATGACATGTCCACCCTTAGCTCCCGCTTCCGGCCCCATCTCGATCACCCAGTCGGCCTCTTTCAGGATCTGGGTGTCGTGGTCCACCAGAATGACCGAGTTGCCGTCGGCCACGAGGTCGTGCATCACGCCGGTCAGGCCCACGATGTTCGACGGATGCAGGCCGATGGACGGCTCATCCAGCACATAGAGCACGCCGGTGGTGCGGTTGCGGACGGCCCGGGCCAGCTGCATCCGCTGGCGCTCACCGGTGGAAAGGGTCGAGGCCGAGCGGTCAAGCGTCAGATAACCCAGACCTAAGTCCATCAGCCGCTTGGCGGTACTTTCGAATGCCTCGCAGATGCTCTCCGCCATCGGGCGCATCTCTTCCGGCAGGCTGCCCGGCACGCCCTTCACCCACTCCACGAGGGCTTCCAGCGTCATCTGGCAGGCTTCGTCCAGCGAAATGCCCCGCAGCTTCGGCGCACGCGCCGCCGCTGAGAGCCGTGAGCCGTGACACTCGGGGCAGACATCTTCCCGCAGGAACTTTTCCACCCGCTTCATGCCCTTGTCATCCTTGACCTTTGCAAGAGCATTTTCTACAGTGTAGACGGCATTGTAATAGGTAAAGTCCAGCTCGCCGGCCTGATTCGAGTTCCTGGCGTGGTAGAAGATATGCTTTTTCTCTGCTGGACCGTGGTAGACGATGTCCTTTTCCTGTTCGGTCAGGTCGCGGAACGGCACATCCGTCCTCACGCCCATTTCCCGGCAGACGTCTGTCATCAGCGACCACATCAGGCTGTTCCACGGGGCCACTGCGCCGCCGTCGATGGTCAGCGAGTCGTCCGGCACCAGCGACGCCATGTCCACCGTCCGGACGCTGCCTGTGCCGCCGCACTTCTGGCAAGCACCTTGAGAGTTGAAAGCCAGCTCCTCCGCCGACGGCGCATAGAAATACGCACCGCACTCCGGGCAGACCAGCTCCTTGCCCGCCGCAACAGCCAGCGTCGGCGGGATGTAATGCCCGTTCGGGCAGCGGTGGCTTGCGAGGCGGGAGTACATGAGCCGCAGGCTGTTCAGCAATTCCGTGCCGGTGCCGAAAGTGCTGCGGATGCCCGGCACGCCCGGCCGCTGGTGCAGCGCCAGCGCCGCCGGGACATACAGCACCTCTTCCACCGAGGCTTTCGAAGCCTGGGTCATCCGGCGGCGGGTGTAGGTGGACAGCGCCTCCAGATACCGGGGGGAGCCTTCGGCATACAGCACCCCCAGCGCCAGCGAGGATTTACCCGACCCCGACACGCCCGCAATGCCCACGATCTTGTTCAGCGGGATGTCCACGTCGATGTTTTTCAGGTTGTGTACCTTTGCCCCGCGCACGAGCATTTTGTCTATCATTCTGTTTTCCCTTCCCTTTGGCTTTTTTGCGCCAGATGAATTCCATGTTCTCTGTTTTAGTATAGCGTATCCTGATGTGTATTTCCACAATGGTCACCAATAAAATGCTATTTGCACCGGCAGCCACAGAAGAGTATACTATAATCAGTAAGGATCTCAAGTTCCTGTACACATGTATCTGACGAGATAAAAGGAGAACGAACATGGCAGTATTTCCAAAAGAATTTGTATGGGGCGCTGCGACTGCAGCCTATCAAATCGAGGGCGGTGCCGTCGAGGATGGAAAAGGCCGGAGTATCTGGGATGTTTTCTCCCACACACCGGGCCGCACCTATCGGGGCGAGACCGGTGATACCGCCTGCGACAGCTATCACCGCTGGCGGGAAGACATCGAACTGCTGAAGTCGATGCACCTGAAAGCCTATCGCTTCTCTGTGGCGTGGACGCGCATCGCCCCCACCGGCGGCACGGACTGGAACGAAAAAGGCTTTGCCTATTACGATGGTCTTGTGAATACTTTGCTGGAAGCGGGCATCGAGCCGTATATTACGCTGTATCACTGGGATTTGCCGCAGGCGCTGGAAGAAAAGGGCGGCTGGCAGAATGAGGACACTGCCCGGGCGTTTGCAGTCTACACGGCAAAAATGGCAGAACATTTCAAAGGCAGGGTCCACCAGTGGTTCACCTTCAATGAGCCTGCCTGTATCGTGAAAATGGGCTATGGGACAGGTGAGCATGCGCCGGGGCTGAAACTCCCGCTGGAAGGGCAGTTCACCTGCTGGCAGAATATCATCTATGCGCACTGCCTTGCCGCGCAGGAGCTCCGCCATACGGACGCCGAAAACAGAGTGGGCTTCGTCTCCACAGGCCGCATCTGCTACCCCGCATCTGAGGCAAAAGCAGATGTGGACGCCGCCCGGGCTCTGACCTTTGCCTGCCCGGACGAGGACTGGGCCTTCACCCACACGATGTCGCTCGACCCTCTGTGCCTTGGCCGCTGGCCCGGACCGGACCTCTGTGGGCCGCAGCTTTCCGCCTGCATCGGTGCTGTGCCGCAATACATCAACGACGCCCTGTCTCTGGGCAGACCGGATATGCTCGGGCTGAACATCTACAATGCCGCGCCTGTACAGATGGGAACGAATGGCCCCTGTTATGTGGAGCGCCCTGCGGGATACGCTCACACAGCCATGAACTGGCCGGTAGAGCCGGAAAGCCTGAACTGGGGTCCCCGTTACATCCAGGAGCGGTATGGACTGCCCATGTTCATCGCGGAGAACGGCTTATCCTGCACCGACAAAATCTATCGGGACGGCAAGGTGCATGACGTGGAGCGAATTGATTTTCTGGCGCGCTATCTGGAAAAACTCTCCGAGGGCATTCAGGCCGGTGCCGACGTGCGAGGGTACTTCCATTGGAGCCTGCTGGACAACTACGAGTGGCACAGCGGATACAGAGAGCGTTTTGGTCTGGTGTACGTCGATTACGCTTCCGGGCGGCGCATCCCGAAAGACAGTGCCTTCTGGTATGGCGAAGTCGCGGCGACCAATGGCGGGTCCATCTGACCGGTAAAATAAAAGGCCGGCAGTTTCTCCAATACAGAACGAATATTGCAGCCATATCCAAGATACGTCTTACCCATCCTGCAAATTCTTTTATAATAGCACTGCTTCCTGAAAGCGCTGCAACAAATTCCCATATCAAAAGGGAAGCTTTCCGGTATGGGACAACGACAAATCATTTTATTGGGATGCGAAAGAGACGCCCTCCGCCTGCTTCGGCGCTGCCAGATGGCCCGGCTCCGCTTTTGTCAACATCTGCTGGAACTTCCGGGCCGCCGTGTTCAGCGGGCGGTGATGGTCGTAGACGAGGCAGATAGAGCGGGAGGGAATGATCTCCTGCAGATGCAGCTCGACAAGCTCGCCGCGGGCCAGAAGCTCTTTCGTCATCGGTTCCGGCACGAAGGCAAGGCCCAGCTCACTTTTCACCAGCGTGAGCATCTGGTCGGTGGTGGCGGCCTCGGTGTCGGGCCGGAGCACGGCGTCGTGGTCGAGGAAGAACTGCCGGTAGAAGCTCCGGGTCATGCTCTCATCGCTGAGAGAGATGAGCGGATAGCAGCTCAGTTCCTTCAGCGTCAGGCGCTGGCTGGCCAGTGCAGTGAAGGTCTTTCCACCCACCAGCACTTCATAAAACGGTTTCAGTTCCACCATCTTCAGGCCCTGTTCTACTTCCGCCGGGGTAGAGATGATGGCAAAATCCACTTCTCCGTTCTTCACAGCCTGCACCGCCTGGGGCGTAGAGTGGTTCGAGATGCGCAGCCGGATGCCGGGATACTCGGTGTGGAACGTCCGCAGCTTCTCGGCCAGATAGATGTTCAGCGCCGTCTCCGTCGCACTGATGCTGATGGAGCCATGCTCGAGGGTGGCGCTGGCGCTCAGCTCTTCCTCCGCGTCCTGTATCTGCACCGCCGCCGAGGCGATGCGGGAGTAGAGCATCTCGCCCTCCGGCGTCAGGGTGACGCCCCGGTTGGAGCGGGTAAAGAGCACACAGTTCAGCTGGCTTTCCAGCCGGTTCATCGAGTGGGTGATGTTGGGCTGGTTGTTGCCCAGCACCCGCGCCGCTTTCGTAAAGTTCTGATACTTCGCCACATAATAGAAAATTTTGTAGTATTCCCAATCGACGTACATGGGAGCCTCCCCTCTTTCATACCAGAATCACATTTTTACTTTTTCCCCACCAGCGCCACGGCAACATCATTGACATTCGTGCCAGTAGCGCCGGTCATGATAAGGCCGTCCACAGCTTTCAGTGCATGGTAGGCGTCGTTGTTTTGCAGGGTGTCGAACACATTCCAGCCCTTGGCGGTCAGTGCGGAGAGGGTGTCACCATCCACATAGCCGCCGGCAGCATCCGTGGGGCCGTCGGTGCCGTCACTGCCCACCGAGAACACTGCTGCATCCAGCCCGGCCAGCGCCGGAACCGCTGCAAGGGCAAGCTCCTGATTCCGTCCGCCGAGACCCCTGCCGGTCAGGTGGACGACCGTCTCGCCGCCTGCGATGTAGGCCAGCTTTTTTCCCTGCCCCGCGTGGGTCCGGACGATGGAGCCAAGGAAGCTGCCCGCTTCCCGGGCTTCACAGCAGAGCTGGTCGGTCAGCAGGACGGGCTCATAGCCAAGTTCCCGGCAGGCGGCAGCGGCAGCGGTGCAAAGCTCCCGCACACTGCCAGTGATCTGGGTCGTCACATTGTCCAGAATCTTGGGCGTTTCCTGCGCCAGAAGAACTTTTGCCTGTTCCGAGAGCTTCAGGTGATACTTCTCCGCAATGGCAAGCGCCTGTGCGCAAGTAGAGGTATCCGGCACCGCCGGGCCGCTGGCGATCATATCCAGCGGGTCGCCCAGAATATCGCTCAGCACGATGCTGAATACCTGAGCCGGGGCGCATGCCTGCGCGAACCGCCCGCCCTTGACGCCCGAAAGCCGTTTGCGGATGGTGTTCATCTCCACGATGTCAGCGCCACTGGCAAGGAGCTGGCCAGTGATGTCCTGCAATTCTGTGCCGGGGAGCAGCGGTTTTTCAAACAATGCACTTCCTCCGCCGGAGAGCAGAAACAGCACGGTATCCTCCGCCGCCAGGCCGCGCACCAGCTCCAATGCCTTCTCGGTGGCCGCAAAACTGTTCTCGTCCGGCACCGGATGGCCTGCTTCATAACAATTTACTCCCAGAATTTCGCCCCTGACGTGCTTGTATTTGGTCACGACCACGCCGCCGTCCACACGGCCCAGCGCTTCCACCGCTGCGTGTGCCATCTGCCATGCGGCCTTGCCCGCTGCGACCAGCAGCACCCTGCCGCCCTTGGGTGCAAAGGCTTTCAATGCGCGGCGGACAGCTTCGTCCGGCAGGACAGCGTTCAGGCTGGATGCGATGATGGCATCGGCATCCTTTCGCAGAGTCGAGTTCATAAAACAGACCTCCTTGTGGGGTATGATTTACAGCAGACCGGCTTCGGTCATGGTTTTTACAAAGCCCCGCCTGGCCGGGCCGTCCAGAATCATTATACAGCAAGACCGACGTTTCGGGAATACTTTCGGCAATGGTTTTGAAATTGCTGTACAGCTCGACATCACGGACTGTACCTTCCTTAGTTGGGTCTTGTATCTGATTTTTATACTCGCTCTCTACGAAATACCAGGATCTTGTTTACAAACATCCCCCATGCAGCCGCCGGATCACCTTAAATGCGACCTCATGTTCTGTTGTCAGCGGTTTTTTCAAAGCGAAGAAAACAACACCGCTGGTCGGACAGGTGATCTCTGCCTCCACCTCCGCAGTAAACGGGTCAAGGATCACGCCCATTTTCTGACCATACTCCACTTCCTGTCCCGGCTCCACGAAGCGGCGGAAGATCCCGCCCGCCGGGGTGAGTACATTTGCCATCTCGTTTTCCTGCACGACGGTGGACAGATACCCGCTGTGGCAGTGGTATCGCAGTAAACCGACCCGGCTGAGATACCGCAGCACGGCAGCAACGGCTTCCTGTGCGCTCTGCTCGTCAACTTCGTCCGTTTCCTTGGTATAAATGCTGAACGCATTGGTCTCCCAGATCTGCCAATTATAGTTCAGCGTCGTCGTATCAATGGGGGCCGGTTTACGCATGACCACATAAGGCAGGCCGAACAGATTGCCCAGGCTGGCCGTCTGATAGCCGGTGTTCATAATGCGAATGTGCGGAACAAAGTCACCGAGCAGATAGAAGGACGCAAAATGGATATGCCCACACGCAGGACAAACCCCGGCTGGAACTGGCAGAAAAGATCGAAGCAAATTTTTATTTCCAAGACCTGACCCCGGCAGCATCCCAGCACCGGCAAAATGAAAAGCCGGTGGCAACAAAAATCTCTGGTAAGGAGATTCTTGAAGCCATCCGGCTGATGGATGCAGACGAACGCAGAGAGTTGACGAGAGCCCTGTTCGCTTAACATCTCTTCTTTTTATGCAAAGGAAAGCAGGCTGTGCAAACCTTGCGCAGAAAAGTCCCTGATTCGGGCAAATGTGCAAACGGTGTGCAGAAAGTGTGCAGCCGCTTTCTTACATAAAGAAAGAACGCCAAATCTTTCGATTTGACGTTCAAAATTTGGTGCACCTCGCGCACTCATATCCGAACTTTTCTCCGCTTTCACAGCTTCCCCGAAAGCGACCGTTTCTGTACCTTCCTTATAGTTAAAGGTAATAAGCGCCTTATCATCATAGAGATAGATGGCATTGATGAAGGCATCCACCAGTGCCTGCCGCTGCTCCGGCTGGGTCATATCCAGCTTACGGAAACGGAGCAGCCAGAACCGGACGAATTCTTCTTTCATCTTCGGTTTTGCCAGCCGTTCCTCTGCAATGCGGGCTTGCAGTTCTTTTCGCTGATCTTCCAGAGCTTCCAGCCGTTCCTTGGTAGAGCTGGTCAGAATGCCCATCTGGATGGCATTCAGCATATTGGTGATGCCGACTTCCGTTTCCTTCAACTGCTTTTCGTAGATGGGCAGGTCTGTGCTTTCCTGATTTTGCAATTCCATGACTTTGGCAATGATGGCATTCATGGAAGCGTCATCTTCCACCAGCTTCATGGTCTCGTTGACCACTAGATCTTCCAGCCACTGTTTCCGCACGGCCTTTTTGTCGCAGGTCTTTTTCTTCTTGGCGGCAGCACACTTATAATAAGTGTACATCCTGCCGGTGTGGCTGACACCGCTTTCTCCGAACATCAGCGCTCCGCACTTACCGCAGTACAGCTTGGTGGTGAGCAGATAGCTTTCCTCTGCCTTATGACGGGCAGGGGCCTTTTTATTTTTCGCCAGCTTTTCCTGCACCTTGTTGAACAGGTTCGCGTTTGCGCAGCGAAGCGGAGTAATGAAAGCCCCAGTGGGGCTTTTAAGCGACAGAACGGTCTTGCGTAGCAAGATGGAGGGGCCTTGCCCCGACAAGTTCACCTGATACCAATGCCGGGATCGCATTGGGCTGTACCACATCCCGCAAACGCAATTCGCCGATGTACCGGCGATTACTCAGCATCCGCTGAATTGTGTTATAGGACATCTCTCCGCCCATCGAATTTTTGATGTTGTGCGCCTTCAACCAATCCCGCAAGTCAGTCATGGTCGCACCGTCCGCATACTTCTGGAACGTCTGCTCCACATACGGAGCCAACAACGGGTCGGGCTGGTAATGCCGGGTCTCATCGATCATGTAGCCGAACGGAATCGTGCCGCCATTATAAATGCCCTTGAGAGCGTTCTCGGTCATGCCGCACACGACCTTTTCAGACAGGTCAGCCGAGTAGTATTCGGCGTAGCCTTCCAGCACCGATTCCAGAATAATGCCCTCCGGGCCAGCCGAAATGACTTCCGTTGCCGATACCAGTTTCACGCCGTTTCGCTTCAGCTGAGTCTTGTACCGGGCACTGTCGTAGCGGTTTCGGGCAAAGCGGTCGAGCTTCCAGACGATAATGACCAAAGATGCCGCGTTCGCTGTCTTTGATCATCTGCTGGAACTGCGGGCGGTTGTCCGTTTTTGCAGAGACGGCACGGTCGATATAGTGCTTCACCACCGTGAAGCCGTTCTTTTCCGCATAGGCGGTGCATTCCCGGATCTGACCTTCAATGGATTCTTCGCGCTGGTTGTCCGAGGAATAACGGGCATAGATCACGGCGGTCATGGCAGGCACCTCCCATTTATACATCATTGAACGATGGGGCGTTCTTTCAAAATAGTGTTTCGTATAATGTATATACCACAGTTTTTAACTGAATGCAAGACTTTTTCCCAAATAAAAGCCACCCTCATTCTCAGATCGTCCAATTCTGGCTTGCCGATTGCAGATCCACCATGTGGGCATACAGTCCCTTCCGGGCGTACAGCTCTGCCGGGCTGCCCTGCTCGGCCACGATGCCGCCCGACAGCACCACCACCTGATCCGCACCGGCTACGGTGCGCATCCTGTGGGCGATGATGAGGACGGTTTTGTTTTTTATGAGCCGGGATAGAGCCTCCTGAATGGCAGTTTCGTTCTCCACATCCAAGCTGGCGGTGGCTTCGTCCAGCAGAATGATGGGCGCATCCTTCAGAAAAGCACGGGCGATGGAAATGCGCTGACGCTCACCGCCGGAAAGAGCGCAGCCATTCTCGCCGATATTGGTGTTCCACTTGTCCGGCAGCTTCTCGGCAAATTCCTCGCAGTTTGCCAGCTTTGCCGCCGTAAGGACCTCCTCGTCGGTGGCACCTTTGCGCCCCAGACGGATGTTTTCGAGGATCGTGTTGTCAAACAGCGTCACATCCTGAAAAACGATGGAATACAGGCTCATGAGCTTTTCCGGGTCAATTTTGGAAATATCCATGCTGCCCACGGTAATACAGCCCTTCTGATTGTCCCAGAATCGAGCGGCCAGACGGGAAACGGTAGTTTTACCGCCGCCGGAGGGGCCTACCAGCGCCGTGACCTCGCCCTGCTTTGCAGTAAAAGAAACGTCCCGCAGAACCGTCTCGCCGGAGTTATAGGCAAAGCCCACATGGTCGAACACGATATCGCAGCCCTGATTGGTCAGCTGCTCGCTGCCGGTCTGCAGGGGAGCGTCCAAGATCTCATTCATCCGCCCCACATTGGTGCGCATGGCGATGACCGCCGCCAGATTCTGCAACGCGCCCTGCATAGGGTCGTACATCCTGGATGCCGCCATCAGGAACAGAAACAGGGTCAGTACGTCGATACTGCCCTGCACCAGCAGCACCGAACCGGTGAGCGCCACCGACGCAATACCCAGCTTGAGCACCATGCCGGCGGAGGACACAAACAGCGCTGTTTCCAGCTCTGCTGTGATGGACTGCTTTTCCACTGCCCGAATTTTGTCGGAAAGGCCAGACAGATACCGCTGCTCCGCATTGCTGGCTTTCAGGTCCCGGAGGGTCTCGATGTACTCCTGAATGCCGTCCGCACAGGCCATTTTCGCCGCCATGGTCCTGGCCTGCACCTTATCCTGTACCCGATAGCTGCCCACCACGATGGCAGCGGATACCGGAATGACCCACAGAGCCGCCAGTGCCATCCGCCACTCAAAGGCGAACAGGCTCAGGGCAATGAGCACGGTAGAGATGAGGGAACCGAACAGACCGGGGATGAAGTGGGAGCAGTCCTTTTCCAGTACCTCGCAGTCCGCCATGATGGTGCTGGTCAGGTCGGCAAGGTCCCGCTTGCCGAAAAAGGACAGGGGTAACTTGCGCAGCCGCTCCGCAAGGGTCAGGCGGCGGGTGCCGCTCTCTTTATAGGTGGTAAAATAGGTGCCGTTGTATTGGAACCATGTTGTCAGGAGAATCAGCCCGAAGCAGACGATACAGCCCAGCAGAT
>OHKQ01000433.1_pt1 | contig 20955 bp, 13 predicted proteins | sample 1568891 | NCBI WGS metagenome assembly OHKQ01 (sample SAMEA3879596, study PRJEB24766) | human gut metagenome | biome: human-associated habitat; feature: feces | place: USA | collected 1985/1987 | reverse complement strand
TTTTTTCCCGGATAGCAGAAAAGGTCATGGAAATTCTGGACGAAGAATACGAATCTGCTCCGGCAAACGAAAAATTAAAAGGATTTTTTGACCTATCTCCAAAAGAGTGTACCAATTTATATTCTTTACAAGCACGTTTCGCATGGTTAGCAACCGAATCCTATCTTTTCCAATTCAACGGCAGACAGATGCAGGAAGAAATAGACGACATAGTAACAACAGCAAAGGAAGACGGGACAGAAGAATATCTTCCGGATATGGTAAATGTCTTGTGTAATGATTTTGCATATAACCTGATCACAGAATTTATGCAACACTCTCCTGCTCAATGGCTTGCTATTCTTTTAGGAGAAGAACACCCGGCACATGAAGCTTTAAAAAATTTATCCCGTAAATATTCAGGTTATTTCGATTTTGTCGACGAAGACAAATATAATGCTCGTTTCCGGCATATCATTACCGGCGAAATTATCGAAGTCACACAAAAATCTTTAAAAGGATTTCCCGAAGACATGAAAAGCGACAAAACAAGTCTGTATGCAGGATTTGTACGTTGGCAAAATGAATGGTGGATTATGGGATTGGTAAATACTTATCCCAAATCGGAAGATTTAACAGAAGAAATCGATAAAAGGGCAGAAGAAGAATCGCACATCTTCGAAGAAAAAACAGACTTACCCGAGAATGAACAAGAAATTATCTTGAAAGATATACTGGAAGATACCGACCTCGGAGAGGGTGAAATGCCGTTAACTCCTGAAGAAACCGCATGGATAGCCGTATTGAGCGATGAATTAGGGGTCTCCTTTATGGAAAATGCCGTGCAAAAAGGTAAAGTCCCCGAATTAAGATTCAACGGAGAAAAAGGCTACGAACTATTACATGATAACTTAGATTTTATACTCCGTTACATCAAACGTTAATAACATTTCTAATTTATTTTTCCGATATGATTATGAAAAAGACTTTAAGTTTCTTGCTCTTTATTTTTTGTGTATTCTCATTACAAGCCGAAACAATCAAAACTAAGGTAAAAAGCGATGCTATGAATAAGGACATCCCTTGCGTAATCATTACTCCTACAAACTACAATCCGTCTGCAACTTATCCGGTCATTTACTTATTGCACGGATATGGAGGAAATCAAAACACATGGCCAAATATAAAGAAAGATCTTTCGCAAACAGCTACGCAAGACAGCATAATTTTTGTCTGTCCTAACGGAGAAAACAGTTGGTACTGGGATAGCCCCAAGAATCCGGCGTACCGGTATGAAACATTTGTTTCTTCGGAGTTAGTGAGTTATATTGACCGGAATTATAAAACGATTGCCGACCGTAAGGGGCGTGCCATCACCGGACTCAGTATGGGAGGACATGGGGCTATGTGGCTCGGCATCCGTCATAAAGATGTGTTTGGAGCGGCAGGAAGCACCAGTGGAGGTGTCGATATCCGCCCTTTTCCGCAGAATTGGAGTATGAACAAACAGTTGGGTGAAATGGCTTCCAATAAAAAGGTGTGGGATGAACATACGGTAGTCAATCAACTTGATAAAATTCAGAATGGCGATCTCGCTTTGATTATTGATTGTGGTGAAGATGATTTTTTTCTGAATGTAAACAAAGACTTTCATAACCGGTTGTTGGGGCGCAAGATCAATCATGATTTTATTACCCGTCCCGGTGAACATAACGGGAAATACTGGAATAATTCCATTGATTATCAAATCCTCTTCTTCAGTAAGTTCTTTGCCAAGAAGTAGGGAACAGGTGACAAAGAGTATTCTGGGATTATAAGTGTCACTTTTCTCCCTCTGTATATGAAGCCTGGGTAGGTTTGGATGGGGCATTACTTCACTACTTCGTGAGGGCAGAGGCAAAGCCGTTCTTCTTATTCAATATTGATATTGATGGTTCTCGTATCTGTTTTCGTTTCATTGTATGCATTACCGTTTATATCGATCACAGTACCCGTAGAGGTAGTCTTTGCTATGATTCCGGTTGGTTTGCCGTCTTTATCCAGTTCATAAGTGTATTTTGTATATTCCTCCTCGTTTCCTTCCGGAGTGTTTCCGGTAATCAGATACTTTGACTGGGTGCCCAACAGTCTGGCATAAATAGCGTCGGTGTGGAGGGACAGGGGGTAAATATCACAAACCTGCAGGCAGGGAAGCTGATACAGGTTCTTCGTATTTCCCACCTGATAATTGGTTTGCTGGCCATTGGCTATGATATGGCTTAAATTTCCGTTATCGTATGCCAATTCCACAGAAGAATAAGGCGTACCGTCTATTTTTTCGTCGATCCGGGTAAGATATTCGCCGGAATATGTGAATTTATACTTTCTGATCTGGCTGGACAATTTATAAGTGCATTCGGTGGCATATCCCGTATCCCCTAAAATATAGGTACCCGTATTCCCGTTTTCATCTGTCAACGTCACTTCGTTGCCGGAGTAGGAAAGAGTCACTTCGTGTGTCAGGCTCTGTCCGTAGAACTCCTGTACAGTGGTGTGGGTCGTTAATTTATTGTTATTGAATACGTAAGTATCCGTGCGGTATACATCGCCTCCGTCACTGTGCAAATTTTCCTTCAGGGTCATTTGGTTGAAATCGGGAACCGGGGGAAGATTCTGCTCTTCCTTATCATCGGTACATGCCGAAACAGCCATGACAGAAAATGATAAAAGGAAACAGTATAAAAGTTTATTCATATCAATAATGTTTTATTCGCCTGCAAATGTAGTTAATAACCTCTTTATCTACCACGATTATGGTATAAAAATGCCTTCAATGTGCGATTTCTTCCCCGGTCGGATTCTTCTATCTTTGCAACATATAAAAATTGGACACTGACAATGAACTCTAAATATAGATAGCAAATGGAAACGAAGAAATTACATTTTGAGACTTTACAACTCCATGTTGGACAAGAGACTCCCGATCCGGCAACTGATGCACGTGCCGTACCTATTTATCAGACAACTTCCTATGTATTCCGGGATTCGGCCCACGCTGCCGCACGTTTCGGATTGCAGGACCCGGGGAATATTTATGGACGTCTTACCAATTCCACTCAGGGAGTATTGGAAGAGCGTATAGCGGTTCTCGAGGGTGGAGTAGGCGGTCTTGCCGTTGCTTCCGGAGCCGCAGCCGTGACATATGCTATCGAGAATATTACTCGTTCCGGTGACCATATTGTAGCTGCCAAGACCATTTATGGGGGCACATACAACTTGCTGGCACATACTCTGCCTACTTATGGAGTAACAACCACTTTTGTAGATCCGTCCGACCTTTTTAATTTCGAACGGGCTATTCGTGAAAATACAAAGGCGATATTTATCGAAACTCTGGGAAACCCCAATTCCAATATTATCGATATGGATGCCGTAGCCGCCATTGCCCATAAATATCGGATTCCGCTGATTGTGGATAATACTTTCGGTACGCCTTACCTTATCCGTCCCATTGAGCATGGAGCAGATATCGTAATACATTCTGCCACTAAATTCATTGGTGGACACGGCAGTTCGTTGGGAGGGGTTATTGTCGATTCCGGTAAATTTGATTGGGTCGCTTCCGGTAAATTCCCTCAACTGACCGAACCTGATGCAAGCTATCATGGTGTACGGTTTGTAGATGCTGCCGGGGCAGCTGCCTATATTGTCCGTATACGTGCCGTACTGTTGCGCGATACGGGGGCTGCCATCAGTCCGTTCAATGCTTTTATTCTGTTACAGGGATTAGAGACTTTGTCTTTGCGTGTAGAACGACATGTAGCCAATGCTTTGAAGGTTATTGATTTTCTGGTGAACCATCCGAAGGTAGCAGCTGTTAATCATCCATCGCTGCCCGATCATCCGGATCATACTATCTATCAGCGTTATTTCCCTGATGGAGCAGGTTCTATCTTCACTTTTGAGGTAAAAGGAGGAACGGAGGAAGCGCAGAAATTTATTGATAGTCTGCAGATATTCTCTTTGCTGGCCAATGTGGCCGATGTGAAGTCGCTGGTGATTCATCCGGCCACTACCACACACTCGCAACTGAATGCACAGGAGTTGGCGGAGCAGGGAATTAAGCCCGGAACGGTAAGACTTTCGATAGGTACGGAACATATTGAAGATATTATTGATGACTTGCGTCAGGCATTAGAGAAAATTTAAAAAATGGATATAGCAGCATTATTATCAGGAGGAGTAGACAGTTCGGTTGTGGTACACTTGCTTTGTGAGCAGGGATATAAACCTACACTTTTTTACATAAAAATAGGGATGGACGGAGCGGAATACATGGATTGTTCCGCCGAAGAGGATATCGAGTTATCTACTGCCATAGCCCGGCGTTACGGTTTGGAACTGGAAGTTGTGGACCTGCATCGGGAATATTGGGATAATGTGGCTGCTTATGCCATCGAGAAGATACGGAAGGGACAGACACCGAATCCGGATGTGATGTGCAATAAACTGATCAAGTTTGGATGTTTTGAACAGCAGGTAGGAAAAGATTTCGATCTTACGGCAACCGGGCATTATGCTACGACTTTGCAACTGGGGGAGAAAACTTGGTTGGGTACAGCTAAAGATCCTATAAAAGACCAGACCGATTTTCTGGCTCAGATTGATTATCTGCAAGTTTCAAAGTTACTGTTTCCGATAGGAGGACTGATGAAGCATGAAGTTCGCGAGATAGCTTTGAAGGCCGGGTTGCCCAGTGCCCGCCGGAAAGACAGCCAGGGAATTTGTTTTTTAGGCAAGATAAATTATAACGATTTCGTCCGTCGCTTTCTGGGTGAAAAAGAAGGGGCGGTGATCGAACTCGAAACAGGTAAAAAGATTGGAACCCATCGCGGCTATTGGTTTCATACCATTGGCCAGCGAAAGGGGTTGGGATTGGGGGGAGGCCCTTGGTTCGTTGTGAAAAAGGATATTCAGGATAACATTATTTACGTCTCACATGGGTACGATGCTGATAAACAGTACGGATACGAATTCAGGATGAAAGACTTCAACTTTATCACAAGTAATCCGTGGAAAGATTCGACAGGCGAGGAGGACGTTACGTTTAAGATCCGGCATACACCGGAGTTTATCAAAGGGCGCTTGATACAGGATGCAGACGGTTACCGGATTATCTCTTCCGAGAAATTACAGGGAATTGCTCCGGGACAGTTCGGGGTGATTTACGATGCCGAATCCAGAATTTGTTTCGGGAGTGGTGAAATAGGATGATGCCCCTCCCGAAAATCTTTCTTTCGTTTTTTCAAATATAATATTCCGCCAAGTCAACAATGCCTGCCCGCATGGCATATTTGATGGCCTCGTGCACATTGTTCACTCCCAGTTTACGGAATATATTCTTTCGGTGACTGTTGATGGTATGGAAGCTCAGATTCTTCTCTGCGGCTATCTCTTTGGTCGTTTTTCCCAAAGCTATTTCTTTCAGGATTATTTTTTCTGTCGGTGTAAGCAGGCGGTCTTCCTGCGGCACGAAAGTATGCACGGATGAAGCAGTGTTTGTATTTCCGCTTCCCGATAACAGCAGATTGCTTACGTGATTGCAGATAAAGCGTTCTTTGCGTGATGCGCATTGCAGAGCCGACATAATTTCTTCTTTGGAGTTATCTTTCAACACTACTCCGAACGCATGGCTGCTGAACAAGACCTGCCTCAGGAAGCCGATACTCAATTCGTCGGAGAACAAGAGCCAGTCCGACTCTTTGAATCGTTCCTGAAGGATAATCAGTTCATCCGCACCGGAAAAATCGAACAATGTATAATCTAAAATAACCACCGCTTGCGGATGAATGCGTAATAGCTGAACCAACTCTATTTTATTGTCGGCTTCCAGCAACAGGCTTACTTCTTTCTGCTTGCTTAACAAAAACATCATTCCTGCTTTCGTGATGTCCTGGTTATCTGCGATGATATATTCTCTCATAATCTATCCATAAAAAAACTCCGTTGCAAATGTACACTTTTTGTGCGATTTGCAACGGAGTTATGTGAATTAGTTACGAGTAGAGGGCCACTCGTTACTTTTATTACCATGAACGGCCTTTAAATACATCCGACTGACTCAGCGGAACGAGGTTACCGCTCAGAGTTAATGTATTGGAGTTGAAGTTCGGGTTAATGGTTACAGTAGCGTTATTTCCACCGTTGGTCAATGTGATAAATACCTGAGCCGAGATACCGATACCCTGTACGCTGAAGTTACAGTTTACGTTTCCTCTTTTATCGGTAGTCACTTTTACGTCCGAAGTAGTTCCATCCACAGTTACACCACCAATTCCGTTAGGGCCGGGGTACGGAGTGTTGAATGCCACCTGCACAGTTGCTCTCTGTCCATTCAGCATCACAAAGTTAGTGTTTGACGACACGAAAGCGGTCTGGCCACGTTTGAAAATCACTTGGTCGGCTTCCAATACAAACTGTTTGTCTTTGATAGCTTGTACGGCTTGTTGATACGCTACTTGGTCGGCAGCCTGTTCTTCGGCTTTCAGTCTGGCTCTTTCGGCGTCTCTTTGTGCCTTGCGGTCTGCCCGACGCACCTCCCTGTTAGACTCTTGTGCATACATCATGGTCGATGCACTTACTAATACCAATGCTACTAATGCAATAAACTTTTTCATAACTTTTTTTTGTTTAGGTTTAAAACTGTTGTTCGTTTATTCCAAGAACAACTCCCTTTTCAGATTGTTCACTTGCGTCTCACAATTTTATATCCGATAGCGGCAATCGTAATGCTCATTAACGGACTGATAATGTTGAAGAAGCAATAAGGAAGATAAACCAGTGTCGGAACACTTAATATCGTGGCCTGTGTCATTCCGCAGGTATTCCATGGTATCAAGACGGAAGTTACTGTAACAGAATCTTCCGTAGTCCGGCTGAGCAGACAGCTTTCATAACCTTTCTTTTCATATATATCCCGGAACATGTTTCCGGTCAGGATAATGCTGATATATTGGTCGGCTGTGGCGAGGTTCAGGAAGATACCCGAACAGACCGTAGAAGCCACCATGCTAACCGTATTTTTCATGAAGCGGACAAATACGGAAGTGATACTTCCCAACATTCCGCTGGCAGTCATGGCTCCTCCGAAGCACATGGCACAGATGATAAGCCATACCGTATTCATCATGCCCGCCATGCCGCGGGTGGCCACAAGTTCGGTGAGCGCTTCGTTGCTTGTCTGTAGGCTGGTTCCTCCATAAAGGGTCATCATCAATCCTTTAAAGATGGACTGAATACCTTCGGAATTCTGAGCACCGGATATTTCTTGCAACAGATCGGGTTGGAAGAATACCGCAAATACTCCTGCCAATGCTGCCGACAAGAACAAGGTGATAATGGAAGGTACCCGACGGGCAATCAGTATGCCTGTTCCTATCGGTACAATCAGCAACCATAGCGTAATGTGGAATTTTCCTGCCAGTGCTGCCGAGAACTCTGCTATATGTTCTGTATTTCCGGCATTGTGTGACAGCCCGGCTACAGTGAAGATTATCAAGGTGATGATTAATGATGGCACAGTGGTTATCAGCATATAGCGGATGTGCTTGAACAGGGGGGTGTCGGTAACCGAGGCGGCTAATATCGTAGTATCCGATAATGGTGAGATTTTATCTCCGAAGTAAGCTCCCGAAATAATAGCTCCGGCGATCCATCCTTCTTCAAAACCTTGTGCTTTCCCGATTCCCATCAGGGCGATCCCGATGGTGGCAATCGTGGTCCAGGAACTTCCGGTCATAACCGATACCAATGCGCAAATAATGCAGGTAGAGGTCAGGAAAAAACTGGGATGAATGATTTGTATGCCGTAATAAATCAGTGTCGGAACTACGCCACTGATCATCCACGCACCACTCAGGGCGCCAATAATTAAGAGGATAATCAGTGCAGAAGATACACCGGTAATATTGTTCGTAATAGCCAGTTCAAAGTCTTTCCATCCTATCTTGTAGAATCCCATGCCGATCAGTACACAAACAGCTGTTGTGGTCAGGAGGGACACCTGGCTGCCTCCGCTGAGTGCATCGCTGCCAAATGTGCGTATGGTGGCAAATAGCAGGGCAACCAGTACGATCAAGGGGATCAACGAGACAAGGGGCGAGGGGATTTTTTTCATGATTCTTCTTTTCCTTTTTTATTTTCAAGCATCTATTCCTGTAAATGTTTTCAGTGCGTAACCTATCAGGAAGCTGATACCGGCTACACTGAAACTGAGTACCACCATTTCGGTAAATCTTTTGCGGAAGCTCTCTCCGCGTGCCACGGAATAGTAGTAATTGAACAATGCGATGATCATTAAAGCCATGGCCAACATTACCCCTAAAGCTATCAGTACGTTTTCAATCAGGATGAACGGAGCAACCAGTGCCGCCACCGTGATGATATAGGCGATTCCCGTATAGATAGCTGCTTTCACCGGGTGTTTGTTTTCTCCGCCTTCCGATTTGGTCGAGAGGTATTCGGACGAAGCCATTGATAAAGCTGCCGCTATTCCGGTGATGCTTCCGGTCAGGGCAATCAGCCTGGAGTCGCTTAATGCCAAAGTGAAACCGGCCAGTGCTCCGGTAAACTCTACCAAGGCATCATTTAGGCCGAGTACTACCGATCCCATATATTCAAGCCGCTCTTCGTTGATCAGTCCGATTAGTTTCTGTTCGTGGATTTCCTCTTCTTTGGCCAACTGCTGGAGATCCGGAAAATCGGTATATTTGGCATAATCATGATGTGCGTTCTCTTCGCTCGATTCCATCAGCTTAATTGCAAATGTAATACCCAGGACCCGTGCCAACCAGTAGTATTTGGCTATACGCATCCGGTCGGGTGCTACATCGGTTCCTGTATACTTCTTCAGTGTGGCATAATGTGCCTTTTCTTCTTCTGAAATCAGGCGTAATACTCTGCGGTTCGATTCGTCTTTTTCAATAGAGGCCAGCCGTTCGTATACGATGCTTTCGGTTTTTTCGTTTCTTTGGAAACGGATAAACTCTTCATTCATTTCTTTATTCAGGTTCGTTTTCATAACTCTTAATTTTGCAAGATATCCTGTCTTCTGCACCACCAATAGCGGATAAATAATATCCCTGTGAACATAAGTGCCAGTGAGAGTCCGGTGTAGAAAACCGAGATGAACGTGTCGGGTAACAGATGTAGCGAACGAATGGTAATTCCCATCGCTATCATGAAGCACATGACAATCCAGCCCTTTGCGTCAAAAAAAGAGAAGGGGCAATTTTTTTCCTTTTTCTTTTGTTCGATCCGGCGGGTATGTTTATAGTAGAGCTTTCGGAAGACGAGAATAAAAAACAATAGGAAGACGACCGTAGCTTCGCCTACCTTGAAGTGCCAGTGTCGTGAGTCATTGAGCCAGGTCACAATACCTATACGCAGGAGATTGGCCCCCGCTATTATCCAAACGATACCGGCTGTGATTAATAATACTTGTCTGTTTACTCCGTACTTCATGTCTATATAACAATTATTAGGTGACTTCGGATTATCGTTTTGAGAAAAAAGTAATCAGCAGTGAACCGATGGTCAATGCTATTCCCGTACCAACAACTCCATGCCAACCGAATGCCTGCCAGAATGTTCCTGCCAGAAACGTCCCCGTAGAGGCACCTATGAAGTAAGTGGTCATAAAAATCGTATTAATGCGGTTAGAAGCACTCGGACAGAGTTCGAAGATGCGGGTCTGGTTGCTTAATTGGATACATTGCATACCTATATCGATGATAATGATGCCGGCAACTATACCCCAATAAGAGTTTTCCCCTGCAAACAGCAGGAACCAAGCCAATAAAATCAGTCCGCATCCGATGAAATTGAATCGTCTGACCCCGACTCTCCGTACATACTTTCCTACGAGGGAAGCTGACAAAGCACCGGCAATGCCACACAACCCTAACATACCGATGACATGGCTGTCGGCATAGAATGGGGCACCTCCCATCTTAAATGCCAGACACGACCACATAGCCAGAAATGAACCGAAAGCAAGTGCAGCACGGACAGAGAAAATGCGAAGTTCGGGATATTGCTTCAATAATGAATACAAAGACTTCATTAAGTCGCTATACCTCCCCTGAAAGTTAGGGCGTATGTCCGGCAATACCCGCATGACCACAATGCCACATAACAGCATCATACCTGCGGCGATATAATACATTTCGCGCCAGCCAAACAGTTCTCCTATAAATCCGCTGACCACTCGTGAAGCCAAGATGCCGGTCAGTAATCCCGAAACTACGATCCCTACGTTCCGTCCCTTGTTTTCCGGACGCGAGAACTGAGAGGCTATCGGGATAAATATTTGTGGCATCACCGAACAGATACCTGTGAGAAGCGAAGCACAAAGAATGATATGGATGTTGGGAGCCATTGCGATGACGAGCAACGAGAGAATCAATACGGAGAAACTGGTAAGAATGATACGTTTCCGCTGGTATAAGTCACCTAAAGGAACGATAAACAATAATCCGAGCGCATAACCGATCTGTGTCACCATGGCGATCAGATTGGTTTTAAACTCCGAAACGCCCAGTTCATGGCGAATCATGTTCAGTAAGGGCTGGTTATAGTAAAGGTTGGCTACCGATATGCCTGCAACAATGGCGAGTGTCCAGAGTATCGAAGCTGGTAATCCACCATTTTCTTTCAAAATCTGTTTCATGGCGCAAAGTTACCATTTTGGGGGCTATTCCACAAAGAACGTTGTTGAAATTGTATTTCCTTCGTCGTCTACTGCTGTCAGCGAGTGCTTTCCCGGAGCAGGGCGTAGAGAGAATTTATGGAAGTCTTGTGTCTGCATCAGGTAGGTTTCGTCCAGATGCCAGTAGACAGTTGTGTTGGGATGGCTGTGGACCAATTCGACGGTCAGCTGTCCTTGGTTACCATCCATCTGTTTAGGCAGATGGATCCGCGCTCCCATCGGAGGATAGATAAACTGCATCGGCTGGAAACGGTCTTCTCCGCATCCGGGTTTGAAGGGGGGGAGCGGATGATACTCAGGATGATGCTGTTTATAATACCACTCCCATACGGGTGGAAGGGTAAACCAGTTTTGGCGGGCAACCGGTTCACTGTCAGCACAGTTTTCATAGATACGGAACCGTTCATCTGCTGATAGGGTGACCGGGTGGTGATAGGGGCAGGCTTCCGTTCTGGAAGAATAAACAGGGTATCTGTTTCTTCACAAAACCGTCCTTTCAAATGTCCGGATTGCCGACAGATCTCTGCTTCAACCAGTTTACCTTGTGGCCGCTCGAACCAAGGAGAGGAGGGGAGCAGATTGAATACATCGAACAGGACAGGCCCCGCTGTACGGGCTCCTACCAGTCCGGGCTTGCCTTCACCCGTAGCATTTCCGACCCATACACCTACGGCATATTTTGGAGTTACCCCCACTGCCCAGGCATCCCGGAAACCATAACTGGTACCCGTTTTCCAGGCAATGGTTTGCATGGAAGGAATGGTACGCCAGTCTATCTCTTCGGGGCGGTTTACTTCTTTGATGGCGTCAAATGTCTGCCAGACTGCTCCGGGTTGGAATGGTGGATGTTGAATGATGGCCGGGGATCGGTGGGCGGAGAGGGAGTCCGATAATAATAAGGTACAAGGGGTCTGTACCAGTCCGTTGAGGCTGCGTCCCATATTGGCATAGGCCGAAGTGACATCCCAAAGGGTAGCTTCCGCTCCTCCCAGAATCAAAGAAAGTCCGTAGTGTCCTGAGGGACGGTTTAAGGTGGTCAGCCCTATCTGCTTCAGAAAATTGTGGAACTTGGGTACTCCATACCGTTGTAACATTGTGACCGAAGGAATGTTGAGCGAACGTGCGATGGCTTCCGAAGCCGGTACGGCACCTTCGAATTGCTGGTTGAAGTTTTGTGGAGTAAAGCCATTAATGTTGACCGGAACGTCCGGTAACAGAGTATTGGGAAGAATCTCTCCTTCCTGTAGCATTGCATAATAAAGAAAGGGCTTGAGAATGCTTCCTGTGCTGCGTGGTGACCGGATTACATCTACCTGGTTACCGCTCTTTTTCTTGTCGAAGTGTACATTGCCGCAATAAGCAATGGCCTGATTGGTACGAATGTCAATTACGAGGATGGCCATATTTCGGATATCACTTCGCTTGAATTCGCTGTTCCACCGTTCTACCAGACTTTCTATCTGAGTTTGTATACCCTTGTCGATGGTCGATACGGAATATTCTCCATTTCGGGTCTGATAGAAATGGTCTGTCAGATGGGGGGCTATCTGTGGAAGAGGCAAAGGTTCCTGGGGAAGTGGCTCACTGATAGCCAGTTCATAAGTGGAAGTATCGAGAATACCTTTTTGGTGCAGGTGTGTCAGCAGTCGGTTTCGTTTGTCAAGTAATGCTTGCCGGCTTTTCGAAAGGTGGATCATGGCGGGAGAGTTGGGAAGTACGGCAAGCATAGCCGATTCCGCCCAGGACAGTTCTTCTGCCGAGTGTCCGAAATAGCGCCATGCAGCAGCATCCAGTCCCACTACATTACCTCCGAAGGGGGCATGCGAAACATAAAGTGACAATATCTTCTTCTTGGAATAACGGAACTCCAGCCGGGTGGCTCCTATCATCTCGATCAGTTTTTCCTTGAATGTACGCGGCTTGTTCCGTGCCAGCCGAATCGTTTGCATCGTAAGAGTGCTTCCCCCGCTGACGATTCGCTTGTGTCTGAGATTTTGCAGGGCGGCTCTGCCTATTGCCAAGGGGTTGACTCCCCAATGGCGGTAGAATTGACGGTCTTCAAATTCAACCAGACAGGTAGCTACTTTTTCCGGTGTGTTGTCGCGCGGAGGGAAACGCCATTGTCCATCCGTGGCGATACGGGCACCGAGAAGTTCCCCATTACGGTCGACCAAGACAGTAGAATAGGGAGAGGTGAATAATTGCCGGGGAAGACAAAATAAGTATAGGAGAAGTAGGAGGAAGAGAGAAATCTTCCACCAACTTTTGAAATATTTCTTCCACCCCCTCCCTTGTGGGGAGGGGGGAAGATTGTTTGGTTTAAGAATACGGTTCATCAGGTTTTATTTGATAGTTTTACCTGATGACTTGCGTCCTTCCGGCCTGTGTCCTTGCCTGTGCATTAGCATCATACATCGCTTCACACTGGATAGCCGGCATAACAAAATCACCGGCATAGGTCGCCTGTAAGCGGACGGTAAATGTTTTGGCTTGTCCCTGCTGTAAGTTAAAGTAGGTCAGTATCCGGTCATCGCGAATATCCTGATAGCTATAAGGAGCAGAGGTTGTAATCTGTCCTGCCATTCGTTCATTAAAGATCTCCCAGCCGGCAGGAATGATATGTGTCAGTGCCAGATTCGTATAATCCGTCGTACCACTGATGTTGGCTACAGTTACCACTGCCATAAAGTCCGTACCCTGATTCAGAGAACGTGTATCTATCGGCGAGCCGTTATTGTCTAAATACCTTACGTTCAGGCGTAGATTATTGGCCATCGGCGGCAATGTGTCGTTCAGTAATTGGGTACGTGTGATCAGATCTGCGTTTAGAGACCCTTTCCCGTTATTTTTCAGGATTACTTTTCCTTCATGTGGTGAAGTGGGGAGTGATGCCTCGTATATGGCTTTGGCTGATTTTACAGCCGGTTGCTGTTTGCCATTCAACGTCCAGTTAAAGTCCAGCGTACCGGACAGTTTTTCTGCCAAACGTCCCATTGCCATCAATGAAAAGGCAGTAGACTGTGTGCTGAACCATGTCTCTTGTGCCAGGTTGTGTGAAACGATTTTGGCTTGTTCCATGGCCTCACGCTGGCGGTTCATCAGCAGTAAGGTTTCAAGTATCATTGCTTCGTCACGATCGGATGAACCGTATACATAGTTATTCGATGAATAAGGTTCTACGGTTGTCTTAGCACTGAATACCAGTTCACCGGCTGCTTTCTCTTTGCCGTTGAGTGCATAGGCGGCTGCCAAACGCCATTTGGCTTGTTGCGAGAGTGCCGGCAATTCTTTCATCCGGTTCATGGCTCCATGTTCAGGTGATCCCGCCATAGCCAGTGTGTAAAGGCGGAAAGCCTGCTGGAGGTCTGCCTGCCAATACCACCAGTTCTGCTCTTGTGTGACGGGTTGCCAATTCTGGGATGCTGCCTTTTGGAAGCGTTTCCATTTGTTCAATACATTACTGTTCACTGCATAACCCTTTTCTTGTGCTAATACCAGGAACATACCTGCATAAGAGGTGATCCATTCGTTTGCCGAGGCATCTCCCGGCCAATAGACGAAACCTCCGTTGGGAAGTTGACGCCCGTATAGTTGACGGATAGCTTCCTGTACATTGGTTTTTATCTTTTCCGATTCCTCGTTGTCTACTGTTTTGAACTGGCTGACGAACAGCAGCGGAAGGGCTTTTGAAGTCAGTTGCTCTGTACAGTTGTGCTGATAATTGTATAGGAAATCGAAACGGCGGCTTATGTCGACAGACGGGATGCGTGAGACCTCCAACTGTATACTGTTTCCTTCCGAATCGTTACTTAACTGGTAATGGAGCTCTTCACTCTTTCCGGCTTCCACCCATTTACTCTCACGCAAAGTGACTACCGGATTCGGATTACGTACCTCTATCTCGATTGTTTCTTTGGTACTTTGTCCGTTACCGTTAGCAGCCAGATGGATGGTAGCTTTCCCGGTTTTCGTACCTGTCTTTAATTTAAAGAAGATAAGCCGGTCACCGGTTTGGTTGAAAGTAAGCGTCTGTTGCTTGCTGCCGTTCACTTGTACTCCGGCACCGGAAGCCTGTATGGATACGTTTACATTCTTCACACTGTTTTCCAATGCGAATACGTTAACAGGAACTTCAATCTCTTCGCCGATACTCAGTACACGTGGCAGTGTCGAAAGAATCATTAACGGAGTGCGTACAGGAGCAGTTTTTTCTACATTTCCGTATGCTCCGTCCTGACCGGCCACTACCATGGCACGTACGGAACCTACATACATTGGTAAAGTGATCTGGTGAGTGCGGCTTTTTCCTTTGGCAATACTGAAAGGACCGATGAATTTCACTACCGGCTTGAAGCGGTTTGCTTTCTGGTCCGATGGCTTCAGGGTTTCATCACCGCCTGTGCTGAACATCGATCCATAGCTTCCCGCTGTGGCTCCCAGTACATCGTCATACATATCCCAAGTACGGATTCCCAGTGCCTCACGGGCATAGAAACTGTTCCAGGGATCCGGTGTCTTGAAGTTGGTTAAATCAAGCAGCCCGTCATCTACAATAGCGAGCGTATAAGTCATCGGTTTACCGTGCCTTTCGCTTACGGTCAGGTTGAATGCCTGTTCGGGACGAAGCACTTCCGGCATCTTGATTTGCGGCTCAAGAACCGTTTGCTTATCAGTTACGAATACCGGCATTATACCGTACATGCGGATAGGGAGGTCGTTTACCGTTTGCGCATGGGGTTGCAGCAGGCTGATATGAAGATAAACATTCGGAGCCATTTCGGGAGTCACCTTAAACTGATATTTGGTGTCCTCCTTCCCCGATACTTCAATCCACTCCCGTTGAATTACGGATGAACCGTTTTCAAGTGTTACCAGTGCTCTTCCTCCTGCGGAAGCCGGCAATATGGCTGTTACGGTTTCTCCCGGTTCGTAGGAGTCCTTGTCGATGGAGAAAGATAACATCTTGATACCACTCGGGTCACTCTTATTGGAACGTCCCCGCCAGTCAGGCCAGTCCACATAGATGGTACCTCCCGTAGCATGTCCGCTTTCGCGGTCTTTCACGTAAACCAGATACCGTCCCCAATCCGGATAATTCACTCTGAAGCTGAATTGTCCCTTTCCGCCTACTGTGTTGAGCCGTCCTGTAGCTACGGGGCTGATGGAGCTGCTGTTGATGTATGTTTCGAATGATTCGTTATCGTTTTCCCACCACCAACTCCAACTGATGCGGTATATTTTGTATTCCAGCCCGGAACGGTTCACCGGTTTTCCGTCGGGACTGACTGTAATGACATCAAACACATGATCTTTATCTGTTTCGATATATCTGCCCTGCGGTTGGTTCAGGTTGATACCTACGTATGACGGGAAAGGAGAGTAGGGGACAGACTGAGTTTGGATACTGGCATCTCCACCCGGCTCGAATACCTGAGTCGTGATGTTGGCTTGAAGCATGCCCGGGGCATTTTCCGAGGTAGGAAGTTTCAGCATGAATCCGGCATTGCCACTTTCGTCCAGTGTACCACTGAATACATCGGTTCTTACCGAGGTGAATTCCGTAGCCGGATTATTGAAAATGTAAGTTCCATAATTCTTGAATTGGGTGTTGACTTTCGATAAAGACATTTCTACCTTTGCCTTCAGGCGTGATGCAGTGGCTCTTGTCAGCCATGCTGACGAAAGGTGTGCCTGTACTTCTTTATCTGAAGCTTTCAGGATTTCTCCCGGCAATTTCAGGTTTATTTTCAGGCGGTTCGGCTTGATGGTTTCTACCCGAAGCGCTTTGTGAAAGGCAGTACCTCCCACCTTTATGTACGCATTCCATAGTCCGGTTGGGTCTTCTGCCTGCGTCGGTATCTTGAATGTATAGAATCCATTCAGTCCGTTGGTTGAAATAAGTTTGCTATAAAATTGCCCCCTTGGATTATAGAGCTCCAATGCTACAGGATGTTTGTCCGGGATACGTTTGGCACGATCTTCCAGAATAAACGAGATATGCAGAGTGTCTCCCGGACGCCATACTCCTCTTTCACCGTACACAAATCCTTTCAAGCCTTTTTGGATGTCCTTGCCGCCCACATCAAAGCGGCTGGTGGACTGTTCTTCTCCGTCTGCTACTTTTACGTAGGCTTTTTGCTTGTCTGATTCCGCTACTACGATGAAAGGCACCCCTTTCGTTTCAATTGTGGCGAAACCTTCCGAATCCGTCACTGCTTTACCTACAGGCTGTAACTGGAAATTGTAAACAGTGACTTGGGCTTTTTCCACCGGTTTGGTATCCAGGATGTTGTTTACTGCTATCCAAAGTTTATTCATTGAATTGCGTTTCACAATCATGCCGATGTTGGAAGCCAGCACATTACAAGTGGCTATCCGGTCAGATGTCATGTAATAAGACGGGTGACAAGGGTTGTCCCGTTCATCCCATCGGTACTGACTCCAGTCGGCATTTTCATTTCCGCTGAAATAATAATATGTTTCGGGTTTGTCCCAGACTGCTTCATCTTCTTCCGGAAGAGTGCCGGATGTGACTTTGGTCAAAGATTCGGTTTCCTCGGAAAATTGCATTCTCGGGCTTTCACCACCACAAGGGTAGGCCGAATACTCCTGTTTGAACGAAAGGATGACACGATAAATAGCACCCGGTTCCTGATGGATCAGACCTGCCAGGTCAATAGAATAGTTTTCCCATTTATGAAGGTCTTTTGATGAATCTTTGCCTAAAAACAATGTTTTTTTGTAAACCAGTCTTCCGGATCTTCTTAATTCATTGGCCGAAGAAAGCGAATTGTTTTGCATAAACATCAGTACATTGTTTTCAAAGATGCGGATAACCCGCAAATCTACTGCATACAGGTTGACGGCCCGGAACGGAATGACAAGGTTTTTTGAGTCGGGAATGATGGCACCTGCAGAGGCTATTTCTACCTGAGGTTTCAGACTCAGTTCGCCAAAAGAGATAGAGTGTGAGTTTCCCAGTGCTTTTCCTTGGCCGTTTTTTATGCCTTCGTGTATTTTCAGTGTAAGCTTGCTGAGCTGACTGGCTTCAAAATAAACATTCACACGGTTATCCGTTACCTGAAAGATATACGAAGAAATCTCCGGTATTTCGATCAGTCCTTTTAAATCCTGAGCATCCGAAACCGGGTCTGAGAAGACGATTTGTATTCCGTTTTCCGGTTGGTCGATGCGTTCGGCAGAAAGGAAGCGGAAACTGTCTTTGGCAGGAATAGTGATTGTTTCACTTTGCTTCCGGTCAATTCCGGCGGACTTTCCGTCTGCTGTGATTTCAAGTTCGTAGTCTTGTTTATTTCTTTGGATATTGCCGATGACGAAGCTATAGGCTGACGGATTGGAGGTGGACTCTACGGTGACTGTCGGAGAAGACAGCCCGCCACTGGCAGAAAGCATTTTTTCTACCTGCTCCTTAGTCGTTTTATCGCTGAAACGGATCTCTCCTTTCACAGTTACTTTATCGGGTGAAGAGGCGGTTATTTCAAGCGGAGCTGTATGTAATGTGAAATTGCTTTCCTGTACCCGGAAGGAGAAGTCGAATGATTTCAATTTGCTATCCACTTCAACGAAATTTCCCAGCTGGAATGTTCCTTGATACAGTTCTCCCGGTTTCAGTTGTCCCTCTTCCGGAAGAAACTCGACAGTATTATTACTGACCCAATAGGCCTTCCCTTTTATCGAAGGAGTGAAGCGGAACGGATTATCCTTTAGTTCATTGTTTAAGTCCACCATCGGCTGGTCCTGCGTCAACTCAATCCGTATGGGAGAAGATTGAGAAATGACACCGCCCGTATAGGCATTGACGTAAGGAGCGTATTCCGAAGACGGAATAATTTCTTTAGCGCTGCGTGTGCAAGCGAATAATCCTGCGATGATGATCATAAACACACAGGAGAATAGAATTAAAAGATTCTTTTTCCCTTTCATAATGAATCATGTTTAGTTAGTTATTATTTTATCATCCGTTCGTTTTTATCTCTACTTTCAAGATTTGGATTTACAAAGATACAATTTATCCGATAGAAAGTGTCGCGAGGCTCTGTTTTTTGGTTTGCCCGGCAGACGTGTAGCTTACGTCATCTATAGTGAGGGCATGTGGCGCTTCGGATGTAGTCATCATTTACACACCGAGGTAAATGCTTTTACATACCGGGGTAAATGCCTTTACACGCCGGGGTAAATGCTTTTACATGCCGGAGTAAATGCTTTTACATGTGCCGGTAAGGGCTTGGTAAATGTAATCAGTTGATTTTTAGTTGATATCTTTGGGGGAGATTCGGATAATCATTACCCGCTTTGTGTTGTTGCTTACTTTAAACCGATTGTCCGTTCGTTCTCCTATCAACCAGGCAATTCGTTCTCCGCAACACAACACCCATTGTTTCTTCTTGTCACTCAGGGAGAACTTCCGGTCCGTCAAATAGTCGCTTACACGCTTTTTGCCGATCATTCCAAAAGGAATAAACACATCACCTTGTTTCCATTTTCTTATACACCATGCTGCATCCATCTTGTCTGCATCAAAGCAAGCTGTTTTTTTATCTTTGGGAATTATAAATTCAGGAGTATAATCATATACTTCCGTAACCAGACGGAAAGGTGGTTTGGCTTCTTCCTCCTTTATATCTTCTTCAATTAGCAGCAATTCCCTGTCTTTTATGACTTTCCACCCTTTACCGATGAAGACTTTTCCCGGCTGTCCGTCGAGTGATTGTTGTATACTTTCTATTTGGGCGGCGTTGAAACCGAGCGGATGCAACAGTTCGAAGAGGATGGCTCCCGGTACCGGTTCTTGCAGTAAAGCCTCTATCCGGATACCTTCGGAGGTCAGCACGCGTGTCCGTGCTTCTTCTATACCTTTATTGTATAGAGTCGCCGTGTCATTCAGGTAGTTAGTCGTGCGGATAATGCTCTCTTTAACCGATGGATTGATTTCCTGCATCAGAGGTAACAGGTTCAAACGAATTTTATTCCGGGTATAATCATCCAAAAGATTGGTACTGTCCGTTACGTAATCCTGATTCATGCGTTGCAGGTATGCGATTATTTCATCGCGGCTCAGGCAAAGCAAAGGGCGTACGATGTTTCCGTTCTTTGGACGGATTCCGAGCAGTCCGTTAATGCCGGTACCCCGGATCAGATTCAGTAATACGGTCTCTACGCTGTCGTCTTTATGGTGAGCTACTGCGATAACAGCTGCTCCACGCTGTTTCCTGAGCGTTTCGAACCACTCGTAGCGTAATTCACGGGCAGCCATCTCGATAGAAATGTGTTTGTCGGCGGCATATTGAATTGTATCAAAATGTACGGTATGTAAAGGTACTTCCGCTTCATGGCACAACCGGCGTACAAATGCTTCATCTCTGTCCGATTCTTTATCCCGCAGATGGAAATTGCAATGGGTAGCTTCACAGGTGTACCCCATTGATAGCAACAATCGTAGCAAAGCCACAGAATCGGCTCCGCCGCTTAGTGCTACCAATACCTTGTCATTCAGATAAAAGAGCTTCTCTTTTTCGATGTATTGTGCTATTCTATGTTGTATCATATTGCAAAGATAATAGTTTTGTCAATATGGATAAGAATTCTCTCTTATTTAAAAACAATCTAAATAATTTGCATGCCACAAAGTTATGAATTATCTTTGCGCCAAAATTAGAGGTACACACACTATGCGATTGTCCGAATTAAAAACAGGTGAGAAGGGAGTCATAGTCAAAGTGCTGGGACACGGCGGCTTCCGTAAACGGATTGTGGAGATGGGTTTTATCAAGGGAAAAACCGTAGAAGTATTGCTTAATGCTCCACTGAAAGACCCGATCAAATACAAAATAATGGGTTATGAAATCTCTCTGCGGCGACAGGAGGCTGATATGATCGAGATCATCAGCGAGCAGGAGGCTAAGTTACAAACACAGGAATCTGCTTATCATCAGGGATTGACTGAAGATATTGACGTAAAAGAGGAAGATTTGAAGCGGGTTGCCCTTGGAAAACGGCGTACGATAAATGTGGCGCTGGTCGGTAATCCGAACTGTGGTAAGACTTCTCTTTTCAATCTGGCTTCAGGAGCCCACGAACATGTAGGCAATTATAGCGGTGTGACCGTAGATGCCAAAGAAGGATATTTTGATTTCCAGGGTTATCACTTCAAGATAGTCGACTTGCCCGGTACTTACTCTCTGTCAGCTTATACTCCCGAAGAAATTTAT
>OHKQ01000393.1_pt1 | contig 22547 bp, 20 predicted proteins | sample 1568891 | NCBI WGS metagenome assembly OHKQ01 (sample SAMEA3879596, study PRJEB24766) | human gut metagenome | biome: human-associated habitat; feature: feces | place: USA | collected 1985/1987 | reverse complement strand
CTTAAATATACCAGCCAGTAACCGCAGCCTACGATTCCGGCTCCACCCAGAATATTTCCCAGTGTAACCGGCAGTAGATTTCTGAATAGAAAGGTTCCTGCTGTCAGACCTTGTGCTGCGATTCCATATTCCTTTGCTGTAAGTAATGCTGCAACTCCAAAGTAGATATCAGCGATACTGTGCTCAAATCCGCAAAGCACAAATATCATGACCGGCCAGAAGCTCATCATCAGCTTGCCTGACACCTTCTTTGCTGCAAAAGCCGACCATACTGCAATGCAGACCAGAATATTACACAATATGCCTCTGATGAATGCCTCCGCAAAGGTCTGCTGTACCCTCGTCATACCCGCAGCAACTATTTTTTCCGCAAGTCTCTCCTGAAACAGGTCAGGAATATGGCCATATACAATCATCACTGCCACAAAAGCTGCTCCGATAAAATTACCGACAAAAACAAATAACCAGTTCTTCAGCATTTCATAGAATTTGACCTTTTTCTCCAGTACACTGACGATGATCAGATTATTGCCTGTAAAAAGCTCACTTCCTGCCACTAGTACCATTGCCATTCCCGCCGGGAAAACAACTGCACTCAGAAGCCTGCCCAGTGAAGCATTCTCTACCGTAGCTACTGCCGTAGTAGATGCCACTCCCGCAAAGCCTATGAATAAACCTGCAAAAATGCCTAAAATAATCATCTTCCATGCTGACAGTTTTACCTTATGTATCCCGATTTCCACAAAGTTCCTTGCAATTTCCAAAGGTGAATGCATATCCGTTTCCTCCAGTCTTATTTCCATTTCATATAGTTTAACACATTTATTGCTCTTTGGAAAATGCTTTGTTCTGATACCTTTGGCAAAAAAACTTTTATCTTGATTGAAGCAATACCTGGGAATTGGTTCCGTAAAAGATATCATCATGAAAAGCCAGCTTCTTCAAAATGGACTCCATATATTCCCAATTATCATCTACATCAAATTCATAGCTGTGTCCCCATATATATAACAACTGTGGTTCATCCGTATCCATATTTAAAAAGCGGTCAATCCCACTCATAATATCTGCATCTGCATGATGGAAGCTAGGCTTGAACCTCAGCAGGTCGGATTGTAAAGCAAAACCATGTGTATCTTTCGGAGTTCTTGCATACTGTATTCCGCATTCCTTTAATATTCTGAATGCTGATTCATCATAAGTGCCAAAGGGGAACACGAATCCTGCTATTTTCTGTTCATAGAAGGCTTCAAGATTCCTGATATCTGTTGAAATTTCATTGTATACAGTTTCCTCGTCAAGTCCCTTCAGATTAGCATGGGTCAAGGTATGCGATGCAATTTCATGCCCTTTGTAAAGCTCCCTCATATCTTTCTGATTCATCCTGTGGATCACGATATTTCCCTGGGTAAATGTATCGGCTCTTGTCTGGATTCCACTATTCTGGTTAAAAGTAGCTTTCATTCCATATTTGTTAAACAATGCGATCAACCGTCTATCCTGTTCTACTCCGTCATCATAGCTGAAAGTGACCGCTTTCTTCTTACCATTCCACATAATAATTACCATTCCTTTCCGTAACCTGCAAGCTTTTCTGTTTCATTGAAAAATCATCTGCGCAAAATCCGCAAAGCAAGGTCTCCACACATTCCAGTCATGCTCTCCGGGATAAATCCTTCTGATTTCATGAACACCCTTTTCCCGGATAATTTCATCCTCTGCCAGAAACCTGGGAAGGAAGCTGTCCTTGAATCTTCTCTATATGGTGATATTCTCAGAATTTCATCTGTCTGCATGTTCTGACACCATTGACATAAATGTCATTTGCCAGTTCTGTAACAAGCCGCATATCCTGCCAGGTTTCACACTTATTCCCCATAAAAGTAATGTTATCAAAATGGACATCATGGACACGTACTTCTTCTGTCGGTGTCTGATACCCCCGGATCATGGAGACCGGGATATCTCCGTTCAGCACCTGGATATTATCAAAATAGATATCATTAATTTCAGACAAAAGTGCGGATTCTGGGCAAATTATAGCATATTGTCGCAAGTCTATTCTTACAATTCCATCAGAAAATGTTCATGCAGCGCACGTTTCACCTGATCGAAATTACCTCGCTCCGGACATTGAATGGAAACAACCAATCCCTTCTCTGGGAGAATCGTTGTAATCTGTCCGAATGCGCCATCAGCACGATAGGATCCTGGATATGGACTGATCCAGAACTGATAGCCATATCCTACATGCCAGAGATCTGCAGATGGCTCGAAGGTAAATTTCGGGGTGGACACTTCCTGCACCCAGTCCCTGCTGACAATCTGCTCGCCCTTCCAGTTACCCTCAGCCAGATAGAGCTGTCCCAGTTTCATCATCTCGGTACAAGTCAGATACATACCTCCGCCGCCATTCGGATGTCCCTGTGGATCATGCTCCCAGAGCGGCCATCCCATATCAAGGGGCTGGAATACCTTCTCATACAGATACTCTCCCATCCGCTTGCCAACGGCCCGTTCTACCATATGAGCAGCCAGAATACTGTCGGCAGAGGAATAGCAGAATGCACTGCCTGGCTCCACAGGAACCGGCTGTGCCATCATATATTTCTCATAATCCGGTGCGCCGACGCCCGGACGTCTGTCCGCATTCATCAGAAGTGCCTTACCAAAGCCACTGGACATGCAGAGCAGATGTTTCAACTGAATCTTCTCCAGATTTGGATCCGGATTTGAAGGAAGTTTATCTTTAAACACTTCCGCCACATGATCTTCCAGGCTTAGTTTTCCCTCTTCCATTGCGAGTCCAACTGCTGTTACCGTAAAACTCTTGGTATGTGAATAAATATTTCTCGGTGCATTTGCTGCGTAGTGCATCTCACAGAGTACCTTGTTCTCATCTCCGACACTGATAGCTTCCAGCGGCAGATTGTGGCTGCTGGCATAACGATGAAATTCCAAAAACTTCTCTTCCAGTAACATAATACCTCTATCCTTTCCGGCAAATCTCTGATGTCAGTCCGATATAACCGATGCGACGTGTCGCAAGGTTAAAACCAATCTATCTGACATCTCCAATCTGGTTCTATTATCTCATACACATCTCTGCATCTGTCGGCAGTGGCATCAGCGGTGCGGACGGCAGGGTCTGATACCAATAAGCAACACTGGTGTAATCATCGTAACGCGGTCCGGTCCAGCCCATGTTGTCGAGTGTCATACGAAACTTATTCTCAAAACGGATCGGGTCTGCAATATGGAAATGATACAGCAGAAATCTCTGCTGTCCGTTATAGAATTCCCGGTTGTCTCCATAGATTGCATACATGCCGGTATATAAGCCGCTGAAGGTCTGATAGCTCTTGATGATGATGTCATTTCCAAATCCATAGGAACCGCCGAAGTAGTCTTCAGTTCCGGTATAGTGGATAGACGGATACGGATCATCGTCCAGATACATGCGGGCTTCGCCTTCTACCCAACAGGAATTGTTGCCATTCATACCAGTTGCCAGAGTCACACCGACAAATTGTCCCCTGCCTTCGATTCCGTCAACGATTGTGTAGGTACGACCCTTCTGAACCGGGTGCTCTTGGCGATAGGTGGCATGGAAATAACCAGCCTCCGCCGGAATCTCCTGATAAGCTCCGGTGATAATATAAAAGAGCTCTTCATCCTTGTCACCACGGTTTTCCATCGTGATCCGAGCTCTCTTATGGAACGGCATCTCAAAATAGCTGTTATAGCCGCGACCAGGAGCTACCAGCATCATGGCAGAATTCAACACCGGATATTTGCCATCCCGGTCCACGAAATTTTCATCATAGGCACATCCGAAGAATGCAGAGAGCGGAGCTTCCACAGACGGATATTCCTGATCATCCCAATACATACGGATGATAAAATGGTGCCCGACATATCCGGTAAACCACATATGCTGGATCACACCCGGTCCTGCAGCATCTACCAGAGTTACGGTTTCCCCTGCAGGAATCGTCACGGTCGGACGAAGCTTGGTGCAGTCACCGCCCTGGGAACCACCTGCGCGTACACCGGTTGGATTCTCTGCGGAAAATGCAAACGTTTTGGAGTTCTGGATCATACAATAGTTGTTCATATTCTTCTCCTCTCTGATCAAACCTAGATCATCTGAAATTATTGCTTACTACGCTATCGCGTTTCTCTATTCACTATAAATTCACTATAACATTTATCTTCCATGAAGTGACGGAATTACAGAATCATTCCGTCTGCGCCTTCTCATTTTCTTTCCGGATAATCTCCTTTAATTCTTTTCGCATCACATCCAGTGGAGCCTTCTGTCCGGTCCATAATTCGATCTAAGCAGCCCTCTGGAACTGGACATACCAAGACCATTCAGGATTTTGCAGCCCTTCTTCTCAGCATTTTTCAGGAATGCGGTCTTGGACGAGTTGTAGCAGGCATCAAAATAAAACTGTCCTGACCTGATTAGTTCAAATCTTTGTATATGGGGTTTTATATTGCCCGTGGTTTTGTGTTCTGTCACCGTATTGAAGGTTTTTCGTCTTTCTCATACGGTCATAGAAGTAATCAACGACAAACCTGACAAAATACGGCATATTCCGCTGCATCCGATCTCCATTTTTTCTCTCGACGATTTCTTCGACAACTTTTTTCAGTGGCTTCTCCGCATAATCATTTCGTGCCGATACTTTTTCGTGATTGCTCAGGTCAAAAGTCGATGTCCATGTATCCGGCAGTTTATAAACCGAGCCCATTGTATAGACACCACTGCCTTTTTCGGCTTTCTTAAGTGACTCCCTTGTGATCTTTTTCATATCAAGGAATGGCAGCCCGGATGATGCGTCTGCTCGACAATCTCCAATACAAGACCGCCATCATGAGGCATATAAGGTGCTGGCGGTTCTCATCCCCGATAGCGTTCAGCAGCTTCCGGCATTGTTTAAATTCCGCCTCCAGTTTATGGACCTCTTCGCAAAACAGATTCATGGTATAACCATCTCCTTTATTCAACTATATTCTATGACCTGCAGACTTTTCTGTTTCATTGAAAAATCATCTGCGCAAAATCCGCAAAGCAAGGTCTCCACACATTCCAGTCATGCTCTCCGGGATAAATCCTTCTGATTTCATGAACACCCTTTTCCCGGATAATTTCATCCTCTGCCAGAAACCTGGGAAGGAAGCTGTCCTTGAATCTTCTCTATATGGTGATATTCTCAGAATTTCATCTGTCTGCATGTTCTGACACCATTGACATAAATGTCATTTGCCAGTTCTGTAACAAGCCGCATATCCTGCCAGGTTTCACACTTATTCCCCATAAAAGTAATGTTATCAAAATGGACATCATGGACACGTACTTCTTCTGTCGGTGTCTGATACCCCCGGATCATGGAGACCGGGATATCTCCGTTCAGCACCTGGATATTATCAAAATAGATATCATTAATTTCTCCTTTGGCAAGCTGTTCCGTATATCTGCAAAGCAGGACCTTAATATCGAACAGTTTCTGTTCTGCCTGCTCTACTCTGATATTTTTATAATGTATATCATGAACATGGCCGCCATCTGCCTGATGGATGGAAATCGCCGCACCACCCATGTTTCCTTCATACTGGCAGTGTATAATATCACAATCCTCAAATACCAGGTCGTGGATTTCGCTCTGGAGGGCATAACCAAGCTCTATGGCATTACCGGGTTCTGCATTCCAGATCACGTTATTGTGAACACGCACTTTTGTTACGTCACGTACCGTTGACGGATCTTCAAACAATCTTTGGGATTTGATGCAGATACTGTCGTCTGTGGAACGGATAAAGCAATTTTTTACCTCTACATCCTGGCTGCTCGTAATATCAATACCGTCTCCCGTTACAATCCTCGACATAATATTCATATTATCAATCACAACATGGTCACACGCCGCAGGAACTACATGCCAGGAAGGTCCGTCTACAGCAGTAAAGCCTTTTAAGAGTACATTATTACACCACTTGGCATAGATAAAGAAACGGTGTGCATTACTGTCCGGCAAATGCCAGCAGGCTCCGTTGATAATTCCGTTTCCTACAATGGAAATATTGTCACAATGGTCTGCGTATACACACCCTGATACAACAGCACCTTCCTCTATGTAAACCGTATCATTGGACTTTAAGGTAAGAACTCCTACATTATATACCTTGCCCTTTTCAAAGCAGATGGTGGTATCTGCAGGCTTCTCAATCCTGTGCGAGCAAAGCACAAACAATGCATCATGAAGACCACCATCTGTCTCTACAGTAAACTTTCTCGGTTCATCAAGATGGATATGGACTGTTTCTCCTTTTACAGAAGGAACTATGCCAAAGCTGGACGGACGGATTTCAAGTTTTTCATATGGTGTATGGATTGAAATCTCCAGATCATACGCTTCATTATCTACTACAACAACATAGTCAAACGAATCTGTATGGTATACCACACGCTCTGTTCCATTGCAGGTAACACTGTATTTTGCTGATTTTTCCAATTCATCTACGGAGTTTAAAATAAATCTCGGTTCCTTGACCGGGTCCGGATTAGGATAATAAATCAAATCATTTTCAAAATCCTTCATGTCTCTTTTCTCCTATGCTTGTATAATGTTCTCAGAAACAAGGTGGTCACTACTGTTTCCAATACTGATACGCAGTTTCATCCCGCTGCTGACGGTTTCCATGTTTTTGCCATAATATGAGAATTCTTCCTGGTCAATAAAGAAATCTACATCCTTCTTCTCCCCCGGCTCAAGGAACACCTTCCTGAAACGGATAAGCTCTTTCTTTGGACGTACTACAGATGCATATAATGTTTCATAATAACACTGGACTACTTCTGCCCCCGCAACATTCCCTGTATTGCACACATTACAATGTACATGTACTTTTTTATCCTGTCCTGTCTGCACATCAACGTCCGAAATATCAAACTCTGTATAGGACAATCCATAACCGAATGGATATAACGGCGTATTCGGGATATCCATATATCTGCTGGTGAAACGGTTTTCTGAATTATCTTCTGTAAATATATGTCCGGTTTTTACATCCCAGTAGCTTATGGGCACCTGTCCCACACACCATGGAATACTCACAGATAATTTGCCGGAAGGGTTTATTCTGCCATACACAATATCTATGATTGCTTCAGCTCCCATAGTTCCTAGTCTCCATGCCATAATGACAGCCTTGGATCTTTCTGATATCCTCCGCAGATCCAATGGTCTTCCTGCAATTACCACAGTCACGATATTACTTGTACGTTCTGCTATTTTTTCAAATAACACCTGCTGCTCTTCCGGCAAAGTCAGGAATGCCCTGCTGGCAGCCTCTCCTGACTGGGATTCATGTTCACCCAGTACACATACGACCGTATCTTCATGGGTTATCGTTTCCAGCCACTGCTCATCCCTTGGCTTGTCAGACAATTCCTGCTCCACCTGCCATACCTTACACTCTGCATCAGAAAGAATATTGCATCCAGTAATACATTCTGCTTCTATCTGCTTTTTTTGTAAAACATCTTCTATTGTTTCAACTGCCTCATGTTCTCCAAAAATTGACCAGCGGCTTAATAATTCTCTTGACGCTGTATAAGGTCCTGCCCATATAACTTTCTTCTTCATGCTTAATGGCAGTATCTTATCATTTTTCAAAAGGACACAGCTTTCGCCTGCCAGCTGATATGCCTTTTCCCGGTTATGCAGGGTCAGTTTTCCACTCTTTCCAAGACCGGCAAACGGATTTTCAAAAAGCCCCAGCTGATTTTTCATCATCAGGACCCTGAATGCACTTTCATCAACAAACGCTTCCGGGATTTTACCGCTTTCCACCAGTTTTTCAAGACACAGCATATAAGCAGGACTCATCATATCAATGTCTACACCGGCTTCTGAAGCCTGGATTGCTGCTTCTTCCATATCGGCTGCCACTCCCTGTTCTTCCAGCTGGCCTATGGAGCCCCAATCTGAAATTACAGTTCCCTCAAATCCTTCCTTATCCCGCAGAAGCCCTTTAAGAAGTTCCTTATTTCCGCTTATCGGTTTACGGTCAATAGCATTAAAAGCTGTCATGACCATAGCAGGCTTTGCTTTTAATGCCATACGGAAAGGTTTTACATACTGCTCCAGAAATGTCCGCTGGGATATTTCAACATCATTATATTCCCTTCCCGCATTCACAGCCCCATAACCTGCAAAATGCTTCAGGCATGCCGCTATTTTGGTATCAGCTTTCTGCTGATAGCCATCTACCATTGCTTTTCCCATGATCCCGTTTACATAGGGGTCTTCTCCAAAGGATTCCATTATCCTTCCCCATCTGGGATCTCTTGAAACATCAATCATAGGAGAAAATGTTGCCCTTAGCCCTTCTGAAGATGCCTCCGAGGCAGCTATAGAAGCCGCCTCAGACACCAGTTCCGGATGAAATGAACACGCCTGCCCCAACGGAATCGGATAAATTGTCCGGCATCCATGGATAACATCTGCCATAAAGAGAAGCGGAATATGATGGGGATGCTGTTCCATATATCTGCTCTGGATATCATAAATTTTATCTTTACCGATCACTCCAAGCACTGAACCGGCATATTGAGTGATCCATTCCGGTGGTAACTGTTCGCCAACAACACCTGTGAGCACTGCCTCTTTATCGAAGTATGCGCCAGTGAGCTGCACCATCTGTCCTATTTTTTCCTGTAATGACATTTCTGACAGCAATTGCTGTAATTCATGTATTTCCATAAATACTCCTTATGTTCGATCCGTTTATTTCTAATGTTCATTTCTCCATAGATCAGCCCGAAGCATCTAAGACCGTATCTTACTCAAAGTAGATTGTCTTGCCACTTTCTGCGGACTGGTAGATTGCTTCCAGAATACGTGTGACAACTGCAGCCTGTGCAGGCTTCACAACCTGTTCTGCCCCATCAACAACAATGTGGTAAAACAATTCCTGTTCATAGTCTGCTGCTGACTTTTCTTTTCCTGAGAAAAATGCTACCCCACCGCTTGATAATTCCGGTTTCTCTACTACCTGTGTATTATGGTGGATATAATTGATCCTAAGACCATCTTTCATATCAGCTCCGGCTTTTGTACCACACAGGCTTGTTTTCGCCTCATCAACCTCCAGTGTGTTCAGTGCCCAAGCTGATTCCAGTTCGATCACTGCCCCATTTTTCATACGGATAAATCCAAAAGCAGAATCTTCTACACAGAACTTATCCGGATCCCAGTTACCAAATGCATTTCCCTGGTCTGTCTGATCAGACAGCTTATGGAAGGAAGCTCCCGTAACAGACTGCACTTCATAATTATCCATCATCCATAATGTCAGATCCAGTGCATGTGTACCAATATCAATCAGAGGACCGCCACCCTGTTCTTCTTCATTCAGGAACACGCCCCAGGTCGGAACAGCTCTTCTTCTGAGTGCATGTGCTTTTGCAAAGTAGATCTCTCCCAGTTCATCATCCTTACACATTTCCTTCAGATACAGGGAGTCTGCACGATAACGGTTCTGATATCCAATATTCAGGATTCTGTGTGTTTTCTCTGCAGTCTCCACCATCTTCTGTGCCTCTGCATAATTCTTAGCCATTGGCTTCTCACACATAACATCTTTTCCTGCCTCCATGGCTGCGATGGAGATCTCTGCATGGGAACGGTTTGGGGTAGTTACATATACAACATCCAGGTCCTCTTTGATCAGTTCCTGATAGTCTTCAAATACTTTTGCATCTTCTGTGCCATATTCTTTTTTTGCTTTCTCTGCACGGTCTTTGATAATGTCACAGAAAGCTACGATCTCATAGAGACCACTTTTCTTCATAGCCGGAAGGTGTTTTCCGTTGGCGATTCCTCCGCATCCTACGATTCCTGCTCTTAATTTTCTCATGGTATTATCTCCTTTTTCTTTATTCTATAGTCAAGCGGATATTCGCAATCCGCTTCGCAGTTTATTCGATCAAATCACGAACTGTTCCAGATATCTCTTGCTGAGGATCAGAGAATTCTCAACCTTTTCCTTGGAATCTTCAAAGGCCTTGTCCTCGACCTCGATACAGGTATATCCGTCATATCCGATGTCTGTCAGTGCTGATACATATTTTCCCCAGTCCACATCGCCAAGTCCCGGAATCTTAGGTGACATATATTCCAGCGGATAAGCCATGATGCCACAGGACTCTAATTTATCCCTGTATATCTTGATATCCTTGTAATGAACATGGAATATTTTATCCTTAAATTCATAAAGCGGGCGGATATAGTCGATCATCTGCCAGATAAAGTGGGATGGATCATAATTAATGCCAAGATTATCACTGTCCAGGATCTTGAAGACCTCTCTCCAGATTGGCGGAGTTGTCATCAGATTCTGTCCTCCGGGCCACTGTTCCTCACCAAAAAGCATCGGGCAGTTTTCAATTGCTATTTTTACATCACATGCCTCTGCCAGTTTTATGATTGGCGGCCATATTTCTTTTACAAGTTCAAGATTTTCCCGTACATTTTTGGTCTGATCCCTTCCGATAAATGTTGTGACCATGCCAACACCTAACTTTTTACTTGCACGTATGACATTCTTCAGATGTTCAATAGCAGCATTTCTTTTCTCTTTATCTGCCGTCATTACGTTAGGATAATATGCCAGTGCGGAGATTTCTACTCCCGCTTTTTCTGCATATGCCATAATATGGGCTGCATATTCATCATCCTGGTTTACCCGTTCTGCATCTATATGGCTTACACCCGCATATCTTCTTTCTGCTTTTTCTTCTGGCCAGCATGCCACTTCCACACATTCAAATCCCTGCCCTGAAGCAAAATCCATCATTTGTTCATAAGTCCATCCGTCAAGGATTGATGTAATAAACCCAAGTTTCATAGAAAAATCCTCCTGTATCTGTTTTCCCTATTTTGCCCATGGAGTTGGTGTAAATTCTCCACCCCTGCACCATTTCAGATAATTCAGTGCATGAAGCTGTCCGGTCATCTCCAGTTCTCCGGAATATACAGGATCATGGTATCCCTCAATGCAGATATCGTCCTCATATCCGTTACTTCTTAAAATAGAAATGATATCTCTCCAGTTCGTGTCACCAAAGCCCGGCATACGATGCCATACAAATGGGACTGCGCCTGATATTCCGCTATGTCTTACAGCATCCCAGTCTATTGTTGCATCTTTTCCATGTATATGTACTATTTTTTTGCACCATTTTCTCAGCTCTGTTACCGGATCGATAAGCTGTACCATCTGATGTGTCGGCTCCCATTCCAGTCCGAAGTTATCATTCTTTACTTCCTCAAACATCACTTCCCATGCTTTAGGGTTAAAACCGATATTACATGTCGCATGTTCCCATGTTCCATCCATAAGGCAATTCTCAATTCCCAGCTTCACTCCCTTTTCTTCTGCAAGATCAGCCAGTTCCCGGAATACCTTGCCAAACTCTTCATATGCGGATTCTACCGGCTTTCCTTCCCACGCTCCTGCAAAAGTACTCACATGTGTAGCTCCGAATTTTCCGGCAGTGCAGATTACATTTTCCAGTGTTTTCCTATGCTCTGCATACTGGATAGGATTGCAATAGTATCCAACTGTCGTGATTTTGGAATCCGTACCTGCCAACAGTTTTTCCGTGCTCAATGCCAGCTTATCAAGGTCAGTCCCTTCCAGTGACATATGGAAATTAAGGGAAAATGTCTCAAATCCTTTTCCAATAAATCCCTTTAACCATTCTTCTGCCTTAGCTCCAGGAACGCATGTTCCTATTTTTATCTGTTTCATACTTATTTTCTCCTGTTCCTTCATAAATACTTATGATTCATACTGTCTATAATCAATCACCTGGTTTGTTTCTGCTGATTGGAAAATAGCTTCCATTAGTTTCATTACACGCATCACCTGGAAGAGCTTAATCTCCGGCTCTGCCCCATCTCTTATAACTGCTGCTACATTCCTATGGAAATCCGCAATATCTCCTGACACATGTGGCAGCTCTTCTTTCACGATTGTATCTTCCCGTCTTGGAGCCATGGTTTTGGTCAGACCTGCTGCTGTCTTTACCGGCACTACTTTCTCTTCGGTTATGCCTGTTTTCCGTATGATCTCACCATTTAACTGCCAGTCCCTGATAACCGCAGTACCGTCTTCACCCAGTACATACCATCTTGGCAGGGAAATATAATTATTGGTACCTACTTCAACTAAGACTTCCGTTCCGCCTTCAAATGTCAGGATTGTGGTGAACCCATCATCCACTTCCTGATTGGTAATATGGGTAAGTGATGCATATACCGTTTCAATTTTTCTATCTCCGTAAAGATACAGAATCTGATCCAGCAAATGTACACCCCAGTCAAGAACCATTCCGCCACCATGTATTTTTTCTTTTCTCCAGTCGCCCGGAATCCCCCTGGAACCATGCACACGGCTTTCTATGCGGAAGACATGCCCCAGCTTCTGCTCCTCTACAAGCTTTCGTATGATCAGGAAATCATCATCCCAGCGCCTGTTCTGGTGTACTGTCAGGAACTTTCCTGTTTCTTTGGCAACATTTACCATCTCCTGAAGATCAGAAGATGACAGAGTCACCGGTTTCTCTGATATCACGTTTTTCCCCGCATGCATAGCACGGATTGCAATCGGCTTATGGCAGTCATTTGGAGTGGCAACCAGCACGACATCAATATCCGGGTCTGATAACATTTCCTCTTCCGAGCCATACACAGAAAAACCTTTTTCTTTTGCTTCTATTCTCTTTTCTTCCTTGATATCATAGATACCACCAATTTCAATTTCCGGTACATTTGACAGGATTTCTGTATGCCATCTGCCCATTCCACCATATCCTATCAGTCCGTAGATTACTTTGTTTTCCCGCATTTTATACCTCCAATTAAGGAACAGCGGCTAATGAACACCATCAGCCGCTGTCTCTTTTACTTACCTAATTCATCGTTGATTTCTTTGAGAATCTGGTCACCGCCCTGATTCTTCCAGTTTTCAACGAAAGTATCGAATTCGCTGATATCTGCTTTTCCCATAACAATTTTTGCAAATGTTTCTTCTTCCATTTTTTTCAGGTTTGCCCATTTGGTCTGCATGGTTTCTGTCTGACCATTATATGCATTGTAAACCGGTATATATTTATCATTTACACAAGGAGAGCCACCAACCAGAATTGACACAAGTCTCGGAAGATTAGTTTCGGCAATGTCACTGTCCAGATTCCATTTATCCAGGCTGAAATCATCATAAGGTTCTTTTTTCAGTTCAGTAACTGCTTCCATATCACTCTTTAACAGTTTATGTCTTGAGAAGTCAACATCATCCATTGTAATCTCACCTGCAAGATATTTTGTCAGGGCGTCATAAGATGTTTCAACCTCATCTGCGTTGTCATAGACATTATACAAAGGATAAAAATCTGAAGTACCCATTCCTGTGGAGGAGGTAATGCCATCTGCTACCCACTGTTGTTGACTAGCAATCAGATAGTTAATAATCTTAAATGCAGCTTCCGGGTTCTTGCAGCTCTTGCTTGCTACTACATATTTCGTTGTAGGCTCTGCCATATGCGTATAATAGTTTCCGTCCTCAGCCAATGGTGTAAAATATGCTCTCCAGTCTGCTTCGCCTGCCAGTGTGGCATCTGCCACTGTATAACCACACCACCATGGTCCAAAGAAAATTCCGACCTTTCCAGCCAGAAGAGGTTCCCTACTGTCATTTCTGACAAGCATTTCCTCATCAATCAGTTTATCTGTATACAATTTCTGGATTTTTTCCAGGGCTGTTCTGGTCTCCGGCTGAATTGAACCATACTTTACAGTTCCATCCTCATCCTGCAGCCAGTACTGTGGATAAGACTGGAAGCTGCTGAACAATGGATCCAGTCCATACTGGTTTCCTCCAATTGCATTCATGTGATCTGAATTGCTTGGTCCAAGAATTCCAATGGTATCAGCTTCTCCGTTGCCATCCGGATCCTGGGTTACGAATGCCTCTGCTACTGTTACCAGCTCATCCCAGGTTCTTGGAACCTCCAGCCCAAGATTATCCAGCCAGTCCTGACGGATCCACATTTCATTGATGCCGCCAGCTGTGATATTCGGGGCTGGGATTGCCATCATCTCTCCCTTATCATTGGAGATACATTTTTTCAGCTCTTCCCCACCGGATTCCACATATCCTTTCAGTGCATCAGAAGCATAGTCATCAAAATACTGATCCAGCGGCTGGATCATATCATATTTCAGAAGTGCCCTGTACTGTGTCGCATTGACATTCATCAGCTCAGGAATCGTACCGCTTCCGATACACAGGTTCATTTTCTCATCAAAGTCAGATGAGGATGCAACCCAGTCGTATACGACCTCGATATTAAGATCATCCTTCAAGAAGCGTGTATAGGAGTTATCCTCATAGCTCATTCCGTCAGGAATCTTCGCATTTGGATTCAATGAACCGCCCAGATGGATCGTTACTGTCTCCGGATATTTTGACAGTGGGAGATCTTCCTTGGCTGTTCCTTCTGCCTCACTTACTGCTGTTGTCTGTGTGTTTTCTTCTGCTGTTGTCTGTGTGTTTTCTTCTGATGTTTTGCCGCAGCCTGCCAACGCAGTTGCAGCCAGTGCCGTTGCACTTACAAGTGCGATAATCTGTTTCTGTTTCATACCTCTTCCTCCTTTTTTATCCTTTTACTGATCCAAGTGTAATACCATCTACAAAATATCTTTGCAGGAATGGATATACGATCAATACCGGTATCATAGCTATAAATATCTTTGCTGCATCCAATGAGAGATTATTTAATTTCATCGCCTGTGCGATCTGTTCTACGTTCATTGTGGAATAATCCAGTGTTACAACCATCTGCTGGATATAGGTCTGCAGCGGATAACTGCTTTGTCTTGTACTCAGGACCATTCCCTGGAAGAATTCATTCCAGTACATCACCATGGTAAAAAGTGCAATGGTTGCCACCATCGGTTTTGCCAACGGTATGTATATGGATATCAGATTCCTCCACGGTCCGCCGCCATCAACAAAACATGCTTCTTCCAGCTCTGATGGAAGATTTTTAAAAAAGTTCACTGCAAGGATTACATTAAACACCTGTAGTCCTGTTCCCAGCACCAGTCCCCAGATACTGTCCATCAGATGGTAGTTTCTCATAGTGATATACCATGGAACAGTACCACCATTGAATAACATACAAAATACGAGAATCCACATGAAGATTTCTTTATGGGGGAACTGCTTTTTCGTTCTAGACAATGGGAACGCTGCCATAAGAACACATACCATGCTGACAACAGTACCCAGTACTACTCTTTTTATAGATATCAGGAACGAACCAAAAAATGCACCTTCTCCCAAAATCTTCTGGTAGGAGAGCAGATTGAAGCCAACCGGCCAGAAAGCAACTTTTCCTGCATTAACGGCTTCCTTGCTGCTCAAGGATACACAGAGGACATACCATACAGGCATAATACAGAACAACGTAACTATAACAAGGAACACCACATTCAAAACATCGAAAATCTTGGATCCGAGGCTTTTATTCTCAATCATAGATATCACCTCCTAAAACAGTTTATAACCGGTAAATTTATCTGCAAGCCAGTAACCCAGGGCAATCAATATGACGCTAATCACAGACTTGAATAATCCGACTGCTGTTGCCAGAGAATACTGCAGATTCTGTAAACCAGCCCTGTATACCCATGTATCAATAACATCTCCTGTTGAATATACCAATGGGTTATACAGATTATATATCTGGTCAAATCCTGCATTTAATATATTGCCAAGAGACAGGATAGCCAGAAGTGCTACTGTCGTCCTTATACCCGGCAGCGTCACATGCCATATCCTCTTAAACCTGCCGGCGCCATCTACTGCTGCCGCTTCATACAATGATTTATCAACACCCAGGATAGTAGCAAGATAAACTACTGTATTATAACCGAACCCTTTCCAGATGTCCGTACCAATCACCAGCGGCTGGAACAGCTTTGCTTCCCCGAAGAAATTGACCGGATCGCCGCCAAACAGCTGTATCAGCTGATTTATCGGTCCTGTATAACCGAAAATGTTGAGCACGATCTTTGCAAGAATAACCCAGGACAGAAAATACGGTAAGTATACGATTGTCTGAATCGGACGCTTTAGTCTTTTCAATGCCAGTTCATTTAATAATAATGCAAAGATCAGCGGGAAAATAATATTTCCAATGATCTTACCCACAGCAATAGTGACTGTATTCCGCAAAACCTGCGCAATGTCACTCATCTGAAACATATACTCAAAATTAGCCAGACCAACAAATTTGGAATGCAGGATGCCCTGCCCCGGATTATAATCCTGAAAAGCCATCACGATTCCAAACATAGGCACGATACTGAAAAAGAGTAGCCACAGGAAAGCCGGTACCAGCATTATGTAATAATGTTTCACAAACCTTTTAATGTACATGAGTAAACCTCCCTTCTTTTATAGACAGTTTATCCTGTAATCATATTTTTCACTAGACGATATTGTTTCTGATTTTACAGTCTTTTTTTTAAATTTAAAAAAATGTCCGAATCAAATCGAACATTTTTTAACCCTGTTTGCATATTCTGTTGGTGTGCATCCGTATTCTTTTGTAAACACTTTTGTAAAATAATAATAATTGTCATATCCCAGATCTGATGCAATCTGTGTGATATTTTCAGTTCCTTTTTCCATTTTACATGCTGCCGCATTCATTTTTCTGCTGATCACATAGTTATGAAATGTATCACCGGTCATTTCTTTAAATCTCGTGCTGAAATAGCTTCTGCTCATTCCAATCTCCGCCGCAGCATCTTCCGACTTCAGGTTATCTTCTACATGTTCTTCTATGTATAGGATGATCCTTGCAAAGCTATAGATATCATTTGCTTTTTCTGTCTGCAGGCACGTCCGGTACAGCTCATCCTTCCATTTTTTTACCCATGCCAGCATATCATTTACGGAGGATAGCGCCGGAAGTTCATACTCTTCCCCTGTGATCTCCTGAATGTGGTGGAGGCTCTTTACCAAAATCCTTTCGGCAGTGCGAAGCTCCACTTCCCCTGTCATTTCACATAACCTGCCAAACTCGTTATCATCATATATCCATCTGGTGTTCATCCATGCATTTTCCAGCTTTTTGCGTAATCCGTAATCCTCCTGCCTTTTTTCCTTTTTTAACAGATTATCCTTATATTTTCTATCCACCCGCTCCAGTATCTCATCACAGTCATCCCCATCAAAGCTTATCTTAGATATATAATCCAGCGCTCCCAGTCTCATGGCTTTCTGTGCATAACGGAAATCTTCATGTACTGAAAAGATCACAAATTTCACATCCGGATATTCTGTTCTGCATCTTTCCATCAGCTCAATCCCATCTATCTCCGGCATATCTATGTCCGTGAACACAACATCCACCATGTTATCCTTCAGAAATTCCAGTGCTTTACTCCCATTCTGGACATCGCCCACAACTTCAAATCCATATTTTTCCCAGTTCATTATGGATATCAGACCTTTCCTGGCCAGTTTATCATCATCAACAACTAATACTCTCATTCCCTCATACCCTCTTATTCTATACCGGTATCTGTCACTTTAGCTTTATCCCGTAGCTCTTCCTGAACCGGGATCAGAATTGTAATCTTGGTTCCATGTCCTTTTTTGCAATTTACGAACAGATTCGTCTGTCCTTCATAGAATGAATCCAGCATTGCCTTTACATACCGCAGACCAATCCCTCTGTTCCCATTCTGCATTTTCTGCAGATTATAATCAAAAGGTGCATTAATCTGATTAATCTCCTCTATGGTCAGTCCGTTACCGCTGTCTGCTATGGTGATTGCTGCTAATCCCCGTCTATTATCTTCAAAGATCCGTATTGTTATTTTCTCATCCTTTCCAAGTCCATACTGTATCGCATTTTCCACCAGCGGCTGAAGCAGCATCCGCACCGTTGGCTGTTCCAGATAACTGCCTTCCTCCACATTCATTTCTATCACAAAATCATATCGCATCTGCTGGAGTGCGATATATTCTTTCACAATATCAATCTCTGTCCTGAGTGTTGTCTGCATCCCCTCTTTTCCCAGATTGTACGACAGCAGCTTCTTTAATCTCTGTACAAATTCCGTAATGTTATCCTGATGGCTCATCCTTGCCATCCACTGGATAGAGTTTAAAGTATTGAGCAGAAAATGGGGATTAATCTGGAACAGGAGCTTCTCATATTCTATCCGCTGGATATTTTTTTCTTTTTCCACAACGTTATCAATAAGATTCCTGATCTGGTCCTTCATCTTCTCCACTTCATGCATCAGGTCATCAAATTCCTTGATATCATACTCCTGCTTTACCATCTGCAGAGAGCCTCCTCCAATCTGAAGCAGCTGTTCCTGGAACTGATTGAGCGGCTTACATATTAACCGGTAGAGGTAAATGACAGAGCCGGAGAAAACACAGAACGATACAAGGATGATAACCAGCAGCTTCAGCCTCCACATATTCATTTCTTTCTGATATGTATTCTCCGGCAGCGCAATGGCATTCGCATATCCTATCTCACTGCGGTATACCATGACCATATATCCTTCCTGGCATGTCACCGCATACTCTTCTTTTTCCGGCAATTTGGACAGGAGCTGCTGCCCCCGGATAATCACCGGGTTATTACTGTACTGCACAATACCATTTTCATCCAGCTCCATATAAGTATATGTCCAGTTTTCTTTGTTTAACCTTTCCGCAACACTCATATCCGGCTCTATCTCTGCATAAATATCCATTTTCTGCCTGTTGCTGAAGGAAACCCTCCGCTTTACCGATATCACCGGTCTTTCCCCGATTCCCAGGCAGGATGAATGCATAGCCTGGATTGTATTTCCAATATTTTCAGTTACATTAGGGATAGTCTGATATACTTGATCCAGATTCCTGACATTGATATTTCTGATCAATTCACTTTGCTCTTCCAGGTCATAATAAGTAACACCGAGCAGCTTTGTATTCACATATCCGAGCTTTACCAGTTCTTCTCTGAGTGATTTCTGTCCCTTATATTTGTCAAAATTATCCTCAGCACTTAAATAAGACTCTACCACGTTTCCAATAAGTCCGCTAGGACTCATCTGGTTGACAATACTGATCATGTCATAATAAGCACTATCCATCTCCCGCGTTATCTGTCCCAGATATATCTGCATGCTTTCCTGAATACTGTCATTCCGTATCATTCGGATTGTCATATATGACACAATCACCACTGCAAGGATACTTGACATCGTACTGATCAGCATAACAACCATCATCTTTTTCCTAAGTGTCTGTTTCCCTCTCTTTTCTCTTCCCATACCGGCTTCCCCACTCATATCTTGCACTATTTGTTATTTTAAAGCATACATACTTTTTATCGAATGTCAACTGTTTATGAAATGTCTTTTTTACTAAAAAGTCAGGGAGATTTCTGTAAAATATAAAACGGTCAACCTGATTGCAGTTCCATTGCAATGCATGCTTTTGTTGATTTTCTGACCTTTACTATTTCCGCATATAAAAACAACAGTGTCCTGCTTAAGTAACACTGTTGTAAATTTTCCCGGTCAAAAACGTTTGACAGCCCGCTAAATATTTTTCTTTAATATTCCGTAACTACTCAGATCCCCTACATATTCTCCATTATTATAAACAAACGGTCCGGCTTCTGCAGCTTCTCCGAAATATTCCGGTCTTAATGACATGATTTCGAGCAGCTCATCCATAGTGTTCACCCTTGTTGCCTGATATGGTTGTTCAAAGGCAATCTTTTCTACAAATAAATAGTGATCACTGCACTTTATCAGTACCCCTGCATGTCCTACGAAAACAACGTCAGAATAAGGATCATATATTACTATGCTTAGAAGAGACATGTTATCACTATCTACCCTGAATCCATACTTATCCCAGCTATCAGAAAACACAGTTTCCGGGTGTTTATCATCCGTTACGCTTTTTTCACCATATAGTGTATTAAATATATCTCTGTCTTCTTTTATGGTCTCATATCTTCCTACATTATCTATCGCTTCTGTGTCAAACATTAAATAAGTACCCTCGTACTCTTCTTCCGTTGATTCTGCTGACAGCACCTCATCCAGCAGAAGAAAGGCTGTCATTCTGCAGTCAGCATCCGAATAGTCATGCTCTTTCTCCCAGCCATCCATGCATTTACCTACATCTGCTTTCAGCTTATACGGATCTGACCAGGTATCTTCAAGCATTGCATTTTCGCCGGCAGTATCAGCAAAATCGGCTGCCCATTCCTGAAATATATCTACATGGGAAGCTCCCGCAGATCTCAGCTCCTTAGATACCTCTTCAATGGTATTGCTGCCTCCCATGTATGTTGCAGCCGGTATCTTTTGTCCATGCCCTGTCTGAGTGCCCATACAGGCATTCAGCAACATGGACGGAAGCAAAATAACAGCAAATATTTTAATTGCCGTCTGCGTATTATTTTGTCTTTTCAACAGAGATTACCTCTCCCTCAAATGGATCTACCTCAGAAACTGTTCCTGTATATTTTACAGTCACGGTATCACCGTTGCTGACATTCTCCAGGCCTTCCGGCTTTTCTTCAAAAGTAAAGCCATATGAAGTGCCATTCTTATCTGTAACAACAAACATGAAATCTTTTATCTCATCTATCGTTCCTGTCAATTCTTTTCCCTCTGCTGTTTCTTCCTGTTTCACGGACTCACTGCTATTATTTGGCTGTCCGCAGCCTCCTATCAGTCCGGCACTAAGCATTAAACCCATTAAAATCGTGATTAATTTCTTCTTCATTATCAATATACCTCTTTCCCATATATTCTTAATACTTCCTCTTCAAAATACCTTACTATTTTATTTGTGTAAATAGTATGCTCCTAAAATTAAAGAAATATTTATTATAATTGCCACCATTGAATGACGGCAATTCCTTATGCAATCTTTTCACTTACATTTTCCAACTCATACAACATCTCCGGATCTATATCCAGACACTTACTGCAATCTCTGGTTCCAGTAACATCCCATGCCAATGTCCCATTCAAAATGGTGCATGCATTCATAAAAAATTTAATATCTTTCAATGGCTCAAAAACTTTCTTTTTCAGTAACGTTTTAGCATCATAGCATACAATCTTTCCATCTTCAAAATATACATATACGGTATAGTCTTCATTAGGAATTACCTGCACAATATCATAAAACATATCTGCCTCCTACACTAATGGATTAATCCTATTAAGCGGAAGTCCATCTTTGGACAGTTCCCAGTTTTGCATCAGTTCATCCTGATGTATCACACACCATGCTAATATCAGTTTTAACTGTCTGGATGGTAAAGCCCCTTTTATTACTCTTGCTTCGATAATATCTACAATCGCTTTATTTCCATTATATTCTGCATGAAAATGTGGGGGATTGTGATCTTCATAATACATTGTAACCCTTATTCCATAAAACAACGAAATTTCTGGCATAGATACACCTTCTTTCTTTTCACTTTTAAATCTTCATGGCTACCTATATTATATCAATAATTTATTCATTTGACCATAATTGTATTACTTCTATGGTGCTTCATACCTTTTTATTCCCTGGATATTGCCATACATTGCGCCATTTCCAGCTGACATCATCTTTTTTACTGTGGCTTTATATTGTTTGCTGTTTGTGTTAATCCCGGCAGCTTTTAACTTGGACTTAACAGAACTGCTGTTCAACTGGGACAACTGAAAACTGCCTATTGCATTTACTCCTGATGTCCCAAATGATTTTTGAAACAAAAAGCATAATCCGTTATTTTTGACATAAAACATCCTCCCATATTAAACCTGTTATCTTACCTATATCCTTACGCTTTCCTATCAAAAGACGTTTTCTCTTCCAAATAGTTCGGCAGTTCTTTCAATTCTGAGCTTTGGGCATTCTTTTGCGTATGGTATTCATTGAAGTAAATTCCGTAAAATTCTCTTTCCTTTTCCCGCTCAGCCGGAGTTCTTTCGCATCCCCATCCATAACTATCTCCCAGATAGGTCAACACTTTTGTTCCTTGATAAGAAATGTCGGCACCATATCCTTCGCCTGTCAGAATCGGACATTCCAGTGTGCCTCCTCCCGCCAGAGCAAACTTCTTTTGCGCAAGGTTGTTATTTTTCCCCTCTGCCCTCTCCAGAAAATCGAGCAATGATAATTCTCCGATTCCTTTGCATTTCGGATTACCATTTTGACTTTTTACCGCATTTTTAGCCTGCTGATATAATGCCTTTCTGTCAGGGGATACATCGGATATGTATTCTGCACATAACCTTGTTCTCTGCCTGTGAATAGATTCTAATTCCGTTTTACTCGTAGTGTTGGCAGCTCTCTGAGCCAGTTCCTTAATCTCAGAGACAAACTCTGCCTGTGACTTATTGCTTTTCCCTGCACTTGGAATC
>OHKQ01000359.1_pt1 | contig 24064 bp, 20 predicted proteins | sample 1568891 | NCBI WGS metagenome assembly OHKQ01 (sample SAMEA3879596, study PRJEB24766) | human gut metagenome | biome: human-associated habitat; feature: feces | place: USA | collected 1985/1987 | reverse complement strand
CAAAGTAAAAATACTTCGATAGAATTATATTAAATAATTTTGAACACCTACTTAACGGACGAAACACCGAAAAGTTGAACGAAATGAGGGAAATACTTACCCATTCGGACGTAGAGGTTCTGACCCTATCTATACAAAGGTAGCAATAATCGGTGAGATATGGAAAAGTAGAGCAAAGTTATTGAGAAATAGGCTTTTTGAGAATATAGCTTCTGTAACCGGATGACGGGAAAAGTCAAGTCTGAACCAAGTTAGGACTTCGCTACGTTACCGATTCGTTACCCTGCATAATTGGTGGTATCGGAGCTTAGGAAAAACAGCGAAATACACTATTATATAGTGAGTTACTGACAACTCACGCAACAATTCCGGTAACGGATAATAATTGCACCGTTCCTCTGCTATTTGCGTATCGACGAAGGACTCTTCACCAAGTAATTTTGAAACCAAAAAAGTTCAGAAAGATGAAGAGTACATTTTCAGTTATCTTCTACCTCAAACGGCAGGTAGTGAAAAAAGACGGTACAGTGCCCGTCATGGGACGTATCACGGTGGACGGAAGCCAGACACAATTCAGTTGCAAGTTGTCTGTCGATCCGAAGTTGTGGGACACCAAAGGCGGGCGTATCATGGGCAGAAGCACGGCGGCACTCGAAACGAACCGCCTGCTTGACAAGATGCGCGTGCGCATCAACAAACACTATCAGGAAATCATGGAGCGTGACAACTACGTCACGGCGGAAAAGGTCAAGAACGCCTTTCTCGGACTTGAACACCGCTACCATACCTTGATGCAGGTATTCAACCGGCATAATGAGGACTACGAGAAACAGGTGGTGGCGGGCATGAAAGCCAAAGCCACGCTTTCCAAGTACAAGACAGTGTACAAGCACCTGCAAGAGTTCCTCAACATCCGCTACCATGTGAAGGACATCGCCTTGAAGGAGCTTACCCCTGCATTCATCTCCGACTTCGAGATGTTCCTCCGCACGGACAAGCATTGCTGTACCAATACCGTGTGGCTGTACGTGTGCCCACTGCGGACGATGGTGTTCATTGCCATCAACAACGAGTGGCTCACGCGCGACCCGTTCAGGGAGTATGAAATCAAAAAGGAGGAAACGACACGCAGCTTCCTGACGAAAGACGAAATACGGCAGTTGATGGAAGGGAAACTGAAGAACGCCAAGCAGGAACTTTACCGCGACCTATACCTGTTTTGCGCATTCACGGGCTTGTCCTTCGCCGATATGCGCAATCTCACAAAGGAAAATATCCGAACCTACTTCGACGACCATGAGTGGATCAACATCAACCGTCAGAAAACGGGCGTGGTTTCCAATATCCGCTTGCTTGACATCGCCAAGCGGATTATCGACAAATACCGGGGATTGTGTGAGGACGGCAGGATATTTCCCGTTCCCCACTACATGACCTGTCTATACGGGATACGTGCCGTTGCCAAACGTTGCGGCATTACGAAGCATATCACGTGGCATCAGAGCCGCCATACGGCAGCCACGACGGTGTTCCTCTCCAACGGCGTGCCCATTGAAACGGTGAGTTCCATGCTGGGGCACAAAAGTATAAAGACTACCCAGATTTATGCGAAGATAACCAAGGAGAAACTCAACCAAGACATGGAAAGTCTTGCCGCCAAGTTGAACACCATTGAGGAATTTACCGGATGTAACATCTAAAGCAGAACAGCCATGAAACGAGGAATCATTATCATAGAGGACAAGAAGGTCAGCGTAACCGGTAACGAGGTATGGATGACCGCCACCGAAATCGCCGGGCTGTTCCATGCAGGCGTTCCGGCAGTGAACGCCGCCATCAAAGCCGTCCGCAAGTCGGACGTGCTGAACGACTATGAGATATGCCGCTACATGCGGCTTGAAAACGGTTTGTATGCCGATGTGTATGCCCTTGAAATCATCATCCCCATCGCCTTCCGGCTGAACACCTACTGCACGCACGTGTTCCGAAGGTGGCTTGTGGAGAAGGCTCTTGCCAAAGAAAAACAGCAGGCATACGTAATGCTCATCCACAAGGCAAACGGGTATTGCTGAACACACAAAGACATTAATGATGCCGACAACAGAAAGAGGAAACGGACAGCTCCACGACTGGGGTTGTCCGTTTCCTCTTTGTGCATACAGCCGCCTTATCTCACACTTTCAGCGGTTTTCTATAATTTGCTTCCAACACTTCGCGCAGTCCCGATTCCGGATAAAGCACCTTTCCTGCCAGCAGGATAAAAGGCAATATCCTGTTGTTGCGGTATTCCTGCAAGGTGCGGCGGCTCACGCGGAGCAGTTCCGCCACTTCCTTGTCCGTCAGGTATCGCTCCCCATCCAATGGCGGACGGTAACTTTCCAAAAAATCGGAGAGCCATTTGGATTCCTTCCGCATCTTTTGCAGCAATACGGCTACTGATTCACAATCCATCGTGATAACATTGTTGTCTTCGTTCATAATCATATCCGTTTTAAGTCAGACAAGGCTATCTGTCAGTGGGGCAAATCGTACCGATAAGCGGGATGAGCCTTTTCACATCTTCCGGCTTGTAGTAAAAACGGAAGCCGATTTGCGAATAACCGATAAAGCCCCTGTCACGCAGTTTCTGCAACGTGCGTTGGCTGATTCTCAACTGCCCACAAACCTCTTCGCCCGTGAGCCACTTGCCGAGCCTTTTGGCATCCCCCTTGCGCTGCAAGGCGGCGACCTTCTCCACGAAGGCATCCGTTTGTGCCACCATTTTCTCGAAGGTCTTTTTCTCGATAGATACTATTTCCATATACAAAACGATTTTTGAATTTGCCGCAAAGGTAACGGCACGGGCTGAAATGCCCATCGGTTTTGTCTGAATGGCAGCTTGTTGCGCCGATTGTCCGGGTTGCGGAGCCTTTTTCATAAAAATCTTACGTGAGTCACGTAGTGAGTTGTTAAAGCCGCCCTTTTCCATTGCCGAACTTTGCCGCAGAAACAATAAAACAAGCGCATATATGAAAGTGATAACGATTGAAAGTTCCGCATACCGGACTATGCTGGAACAGATAGCGGAGATAGCAGGATATGTCCGCGAAGCGAAAGAAGAGCGACGGCGGAAGGAGGCGGAAACGAAAGACCGCCTGCTCAATACGGCACAAGCCGCCGAACTGCTGAACGTGAGTACCCGTACCCTGCAACGGATGAGGGACGACCATCGCATAGAATATGTGATAGTACGCGGCACTTGCCGCTACCGCCTCTCCGAAGTGCAAAGACTGTTGGAAACAAATACCGTCAGGAACAAGGAAGAAACGGTGGAAGCCCTGCTGCACAACTATTCGCTACGCACGGGCGGCAAGAAAACCGACAAAGGAAGGAGGAAATGAGCTATGGAACTGCTTACCCGCAACAGTTTCGAGGGATGGATGCAGAAAATCCTCGAACGCCTCGACCGTCAGGACGAGCTGCTGCTGGCTATGAAGGCGCAGGGGCAACAACCGCTGTCCCTGTCCGAAGGCATCCGCCTTTTCGACAATCAGGACCTGTGCATGCTCCTCCAGATCAGCAAGCGCACCCTGCAACGCTACCGCAGTGAGGGCGCACTCTCCTACAAGACCTTGGGCAAGAAAACCTATTACAGCGAAACGGACGTGTTGGACTTCCTTTCCAAACATGTGAAGGACTTCCGGCAGAACGACATCGAGTTCTACAAGGCACGCATCCGCAATATGTTCAATAAATAACCAATTAAAATTTAATCAGATGGCAAAGAAAAAAGACGAAAAGGACGTGCTGATTGTCCGTGACGAGAAGACGGGCGAGATCAGCGTGGTAGCCGGACTGAATGCGGACGGCACGCCCAAGCGCACCCCCGCCAAGGCGGAGAACGCGCAGAGTTTCCTGCAATTCGACCGGCACGGAGACGTGCTGGACAACTTCTTCAGGAACTTCTTCCGCCAGTGCAAGGAACCCAGCCGCTTCGGTTTCTACCGGGTTGCGGCAGAGCAGGCCGACAATCTGCTGGAAGTGATGAAGGAGCTGCTGAAGAACCCCGAAGCCTACAGTGAACTGCTTGCACCCCACAAGGTGGACACTTCCGGCTACGAGCAGGAAGTGCAGAAAGTGCAGGAGGAACAGCAACAGCAAAAACAAGAAGAACAACAACCCGATCAGGAAAATAAAGAAAATCAGGAAGAACCTAAAAATCAAGAAGAAATGGAACAGAAACAAGAACAGAATCAGGAAGCCCCGCAGCAGACGCAGGGCAGACAGGGCTACCAGCCCATCGACGAGAACAGAATCAACTGGCAGGAGCTGGAAGAGCGTTGGGGCGTGAAACGCGACGAGCTTGAAAAGTCCGGCGACCTTCAGAAGATGCTCAACTACGGCAAATCAGACTTGGTGAAGGTCACGCCCAATTTCGACGGCGAGGCATTTGAATTGGACGCGCGACTCTCCTTCAAGAAGGACGGCGAGGGCAATGTCAGCCTTGTGCCGCACTTCATCCGCAAGGAGCAGAAACTGGAAGAATACAAGGAACACAAGTTTTCCGATGAAGACCGCAAGAACCTCCGCGAGACGGGCAACCTCGGCAGGGTCGTGGACCTTGTGGACAAGGAAACGGGTGAAATCACACCCTCATTCGTCAGCATAGACCGCAAGACGAATGAAATCACGGATGTCCCGACAAGCAAAGTACGCATACCGGAACGTATCGGCAAGACTGAAATCACCAAGCAGGAGCAGGACATGCTCCGCGCCGGGCTGCCCGTGCGTGACAAGCTCATCGAGCGCAACGACGGCAGGAAGTTCGTCACCACCCTGCAAGTGAACGTGGAACAGCGCGGTGTGGAGTTCGTGCCGGGCACCGGCAGGTCGCCACGTACCGCACAGACGCAGGAAGGCAAGGAGAATCCCACCCAAGCACAAGCACAAGCGCAGGCGCAAGGTACGGAAAATGCCGTCGGCACGAACAAGGAGCAACGCCGCAACACATGGACCAACGAGGACGGCAGCATCCGCCCCATCAGCAAATGGAGCAATGTCAGTTTTACCGACCAGCAGAAAGCCGACTACGTGGCGGGCAGAGCCGTGAGGCTGGAGAACGTGACAGACAAGCAGGGCTTCCATGCCACGATGTACATCAAGTTCAACCCAGAAAAGGGACGCCCGTACCGCTACGACACCAATCCCGACAACGCGCAGCAGGTCGCCCCAAGCAACGAGAGCCGCACGCAGGTGGCCGTGAACAACGAGGGCAAGACCAACGAGGCGACCAAGAACCTGAATGAGCCGTTGCAGAAGGGACAGACCACCCCCAAGGACGACAGCCAGCAGCGGCAGCAGGAGAAACCGCAGAAGAGAACGGGCAAGGGCATGAAGATGTAATATCCCCAAGCCCGCCACTAAATCCCAAAAAATCCGAAGTAAGAAAAAAACAATCAAACAACAAGAAAAATGAAGACAATCATTGCAGAAAAGCCCAGTGTGGCACGTGAAATCGCCCGCATCGTGGGCGCGACAAAGAGAGAGGAAGGTTATTTCGAGGGAGGCGGCTATGCCGTGACATGGGCGTTCGGACACCTCGTCCAGCTTGCCATGCCTGACGGCTACGGTGTGCGCGGATTCGTCCGCGACAACCTGCCCGTCATCCCCGAAACCTTCATGCTCATCCCCCGTCAGATCAAGGCGGAGAAGGGCTACAAGCCCGACAGCGGCGTGACGGCGCAAATCAAGGTCATCGCCCGCCTTTTCAACGGAAGCGAGCAGATCGTCGTGGCGACCGATGCAGGGCGCGAAGGAGAGCTTATCTTCCGATACCTCTACCACTATATCGGATGTTCCACCCCGTTCGTCCGCCTCTGGATAAGCTCGCTTACCGACAAGGCCATCCGTGAAGGACTGCGTAACCTCGAAAACGGAAGCAAGTATGACAACCTCTTTCTTGCCGCCAAAGCACGGAGCGAATCTGACTGGCTCGTGGGCATCAACGGCACGCAGGCACTCACCATCGCCGCCGGACACGGCACATATTCCGTCGGACGTGTGCAGACCCCCACATTGGGAATGGTGTGCGAACGTTACTGGGAAAACCGCCGTTTCACTCCAGAAGCCTTCTGGCAGCTCCATATCGCCGTGAACGGAAATGATAATGACGGAACGGTGAAATTATCCTCTTCCGGGAAATGGAAAGAGAAAGAACCTGCGACGGCACTATATAATAAGGTAAAGGAAGCAGGCACAGCCACCGTCACGAAAGTAGAGCGCAAGGAAAAGACGGAAGAAACTCCACTCTTGTTCGACCTGACCACACTCCAGAAAGAGGCCAACGCCAAGCATGGCTTCACGGCGGAGCAGACGCTTGGAATCGCACAGAAGCTCTACGAGAAGAAACTCATCACCTATCCGAGAACGGGAAGCCGGTACATTCCCGAAGATGTGTTCTCCGAAATACCCAAACTGCTTGCCTTCATCGGTGCGATGCCCGAATGGAAAGGCAAGGTGCAGGAGAAAGCCGGACCCACACGACGCAGTGTGGACGGCGGCAAGGTGACCGACCACCACGCCCTGCTCGTCACGGGCGAGAAGCCGCTATTCCTCTCCAAAGAGGACAACACCGTCTATCAGATGATAGCCGGACGCATGATAGAGGCTTTCTCGGAGAAGTGTGTCAAGGACACCACTACCGTTACAGCGGAGTGTGCCGGAGCGGAGTTCATGGTAAAAGGCAGCATTATCAGGCAGGCCGGATGGCGTGCGGTCCATGGCGAGGAGGACAAGGAGGAAATCTCCATCCCCGACTGGCAGGAAGGCGACACGCTGACACTGAAGGGCTGCTCGATCACGGAGGGAAAGACCAAGCCCAAGCCGTTGCATACCGAAGCCACCCTGCTTTCGGCTATGGAAACCGCCGGAAAGGAGGTTGAGGACGATGCGCTCCGTCAGGCATTGAAGGATTGCGGCATCGGCACGCCCGCCACCCGTGCGGCGATTATCGAAACACTCTTCAAGCGCGGCTATATGGAACGCTGCAAGAAATCGCTCGTGCCTACCGAAAAAGGGCTTGCTCTTTATTCGATAGTGAAGACGATGCGCATCGCCGATGTCGCCCTGACAGGCGAATGGGAAAAGGAACTGGCACGCATCGAGCGCGGGGAGCTGCCCGCCGATACCTTCCGCAAGGAGATAGAGGCGTACACGAGGGAGATTACCTCGGAACTGCTCTCATGCGACAAGCTCTTCGCCCGCAAGGATTCCGGCTGCAAGTGTCCCAAGTGCGGAACGGGAACGATGCAGTTCTACGGCAAGGTCGTCCGTTGCGACAATGCGGAGTGCGGACTGCCCGTGTTCCGTCTGAAGGCAAACCGTACCCTCTCCGACGAGGAGATCAAAGACCTGCTTACCGAAGGGCACACGAAATTGCTCAAAGGCTTCAAGAGCAAGCAAGGCAAGAGTTTCGATGCCATCGTTGCCTTTGACGGGGAGTTCAACACGACTTTTGTATTCCCTGAAAAGAAAACAACAAAGAAATTTTCAGGACGGAAGAAATAGTGCTAACTTTTGATAAGTCAGGCTGCATCTCAACAATAGAAATAAACGGGTTTATTTCGTATTGTCTTCGATTTGAATAAAATCCTCACGCTCACAAATGTAAATATGATTTTCATTTGTTTCGCTTAATCGGATTTTTGCGCTAACTTTGCCACTGGTTCAGAGTAATGGATTGTTCTTCGATACCGGATTACACTCATACTTTGGATTTAGTGGTGGCACTCGGAGGGATACCGAGTGCCTTTTTTCTTCCTTCCTCAAATATGATTATCCCATTCATTCATCCACTAAATTCCAAAGTAATGAACAACAAGAAGAAAAACGAAGGTCAGACCGACTTTTCCTATTACGGTCTGTACCTGCTTGACTACCTCCGCAACAACCGGTTTGAACAGGCAACCGATACCGCCTTTATCCGTGAGCGTGCCGACCGCGCCGCCGAAACGTATGAGCGGGCACGGCTTGACAGCTATCCTGCCGAGGGTGCTCAGGAGCTGGCGATGAACGTCCTGCTACGCGGACTTCACTATTCCAAGTATGCCATCCTCCGCGAAGTCGTGGAAAGCGAGTTTGCCGATGATGTGCCGGAGGATAAGCTGGAAGGCTTCATTGCCGGACTGCTTCCGCTCGTCGATGCGGTGTTCTCCATTTACGACCTCTCGGACGACAACTTCGCCCTGTCGCCCGACTACGACCTGCTTCGCACGGAGCTGACGGGAGCCGTCGTACTTTACATCGAAGAGTATGGCGTTTAACCGCAAGCAGAGATTACGGGACAACATCGAGGCGATACGGACGGCATTCATCCTTGACAGGGAACAGCGTACCCCCACCGCACGCGAAAGGCTGCTGCTGGAGCGTTACTGCGGCTTCGGAGGGCTGAAGTGCATACTAAACCCCGCCAAGGAACTGACGGATGCCGTCCATTGGGCGAAATCAGACCTCGAACTGTTTGCCCCTACGGTGGAGCTGCACAGACTGGTGCGGGAGAACTGCCGTGACGAAATGGAATACAAGCGGTACATGGACGCGATGAAGCAGTCCGTACTGACCGCCTTCTACACCCCGCCGGAGATAACCGATGCGATTGCCGATGTGCTGCACGGGCACGGCATACGCCCCGACCGTGTGCTTGAACCCTCGGCAGGCGTGGGCGCATTCGTGGATGCGGTGCTGGGCTACAAGCCGGATGCCGATATAATGGCATTTGAAAAAGACCTGATGACGGGCAGGATTCTGAAACACCTGCATCCCGATCAGAAAGTGCGGGTGCAGGGATTCGAGAAGATAGAAAAGCCGTTTACCGACTACTTCGACCTTGTCATCTCCAACATTCCGTTCGGTGATGTGGCGGTGTTCGACCCGGAGTTTACGGGCAGCCACGACCCTGCAAGGCGTTCCGCCGCGAAGACGATACACAACTATTTCTTTCTGAAGAGCCTCGACACGGTGCGCGAGGGCGGCATTGTGGCGTTCATCACCTCGCAAGGGGTGCTGGATGCCCCGTCCAACGCGCCCATACGCGAGTATATGATGAAACATGCCAATCCGGTGGGTGTCGCACGCCTGCCGAACAATCTTTTCACGGACAACGCGGGTACGGAGGTGGGCAGTGACCTGATCATCCTGCAAAAGAACAGCGGAAAGAAACGGGAACTGTATGATTATGAGGAAATGTTCATACAGACAGGGAAGACCCCGATCGGTAGTTTCGAGAACGGATATGTCGGCAGCATCGGCATGATTCCCCATTCCGACCTGATAAGAAGTACAGACCCTTACGGGAAACCTGCCTATAAAATCATGCACCGGGGCGACATTGAACAGATGGCGGAGGACTTGCGGGAGCATTTAAGCATTGAAATGCTAAAGTTTGACAAGAAACTGTATGACAGGCACAGTCTTCATCCTGCGCAAAGTAAAAGCACGGAAGGTGAAATTGCCTCCACTCCCGAAATACAGCCGCATATTGAAAATGTAACGAACTCCGAAACGGTGGCAAAACCGGAAGAAGTAACGCCACAGCCCACAGACGAAAAGCCGGAGATAGAGCCACACCGCCCGATGAAGCATTCGGACGGTGTGCAGCTCTCCCTGCTTGACCTTTGGGGAATGACCGAAGAAGTCAGCAAGGAGGAAACTTCCAAGAAGAAAAAGGCAGCGAAAAAGGAAAGTGCCGCAAAGCGTACCACGTCCAAACCGAAAGTGCAGGTTACACCGAAGGTTACGAATATACCTCCGCATACCACCTCTGTTTCTTTGGCTGAAAAGAAAACGGACGAGAAAGTGGAGGAAGCGGATAAGCAAAGCGACCCCGACGATATTTATGCCGCTATCAACTGGGAGGACAATCCGCCCATCAACGGCTTCTATGAGATGGTGATGAATCTGACCCCGGAACGGCGCAAGGAACTTCGGCAGGAAGCGGAACGGCACAGGCAGGAACAACCGAAAGCACCCACCGTACAACAGGCGGAACACGATACGGAGGTGAAAAAGAAGGAGGAAGTCTTGGATATGAAACCGCGTCCCTATCACCGCACGCCTGAAATGCACCTGCGTGAAGGGTCGCTGGTGGCAAACAGGGCACGCGACATCGGATATCTGAAAGACATCACTCCCTACGGTGCGACATTCCAGCCGCTCGGACTGACCGGTTATCAGAAAGAAAAGGCACTGCTGTATGTATCAGTCCGTGACGCATACGAGAGGCTGTACCGCTATGAATCGAACAGACACGAGGCAAATCCCCAGTGGCGTGAACACCTGAACACCTGCTACGATGAATTTGTCATGCGCTACGGCAACCTCAATGCCAAGCAGAATGTGAAACTGGTGATGATGGATGCCGGCGGACGCGATGTCCTTTCGCTGGAACGTGCGGAGGGCGGCAGGTTTGTGAAGGCAGACATCTTTGAACGCCCCGTATCCTTCGGGGTGGAGTCCGCCGTGAATGCCGGAACACCGGAGGAAGCGCTTGCAGCATCGCTCAACCGGTTCGGAACGGTCGATCTCGATTATATGAGGGAGATAACCGACGGAACGGAGGAGGAACTGCTCCAAGCCCTGAAAGGGCGCATCTTCTACAACCCGCTCGTAACCGGTTACGAAATCAAGGACAGGTTCATCGCCGGAAACGTGATAGAGAAGGCGGAACGAATCGAAAATTGGATAAATGCCAATCCCGAAAATGAACATATGCCTGAAGTGAAGGAGGCACTGGAAGCATTGAAAGAAGCCGAACCGCAGCGGATTGAGTTTGAAGACCTTGACTTCAACTTCGGTGAACGATGGATTCCCACGGGCGTGTACGCCTCGTATATGAGCCACCTGTTTGAAACAGACGTGAAGATTGCCTATTCCGCCAGCATGGACGAATTCTCGGTGGCTTGCGGCTACCGTACCATGAAAATCACGGACGAGTTTCTGGTAAAGGGCTATTACCGCCACTACGACGGTATGCACCTGCTGAAGCACGCCCTGCACAACACCTGCCCCGACATGATGAAGTCCGTCGGCAAGGACGAACACGGTAACGACATCAAGGTGCGCGACAGCGAGGGCATACAGCTCGCCAACGCCAAGATTGACGAAATCCGGGGTGGGTTCTCCGAATGGCTGGAAGAGCAGTCGCCACAGTTCAAGGAGAGGCTCGTGACGATGTATAACCGCAAGTTCAACTGTTTCGTGCGCCCGAAGTATGACGGAAGCCACCAGACCTTTCCCGACCTCAATCTCAAAGGGCTGGCAAGCCGGGGAATCAAGAGCATATATCCCTCGCAAAAGGACTGCGTATGGATGCTGAAGCAGAACGGAGGCGGGATCTGTGACCATGAGGTTGGAACCGGTAAAACGCTGATAATGTGCATTGCAGCACATGAAATGAAGCGGTTGAAACTGGCGCACAAGCCGATGATTATCGGCTTGAAGGCGAATGTGGCGGAGATTGCAGCCACCTATCAGACCGCCTATCCGAACGCCCGCATCCTGTATGCTTCGGAAAAGGATTTCTCGACCGCCAACCGCGTGCGTTTCTTCAACAACATCAGGAACAACGACTACGACTGCGTTATCATGAGCCACGACCAGTTCGGGAAGATACCGCAAAGTCCGGAGCTGCAACAGCGCATCCTGCAGGCGGAGCTTGATACGGTGGAGGAAAATCTGGAAGTATTGCGTCAGCAGGGCAAAAATGTGTCGCGGGCGATGCTGAAAGGGCTGGAGAAGCGCAAGCACAACCTTGAAGCGAAACTGGAAAAAGTGGAATACGCCATCAAGTCACGCACGGACGATGTGGCGGATTTCAAGCAGATGGGCATCGACCATATCTTCATAGACGAGTCGCACCAGTTCAAGAATCTTACGTTTAACACGCGGCACGACCGTGTGGCGGGATTGGGCAACAGCGAGGGTAGCCAGAAAGCCCTGAACATGCTCTTTGCCATCCGCACCATACAGGAGCGGACGGGCAAGGACTTGGGGGCTACGTTCCTTTCGGGCACGACCATCAGCAACTCGCTGACGGAGCTGTACCTGCTCTTCAAGTACCTGCGTCCGAAAGAGCTGGAGAGGCAGGACATCCGCTGCTTCGATGCGTGGGCGGCGATTTTCGCCAAGAAGACCACCGACTTCGAGTTCAACGTGACGAACAACATCGTGCAGAAGGAGCGTTTCCGCTACTTCATCAAGGTGCCGGAGCTTGCCGCCTTCTACAACGAAATCACCGACTACCGCACGGCGGAGGATGTGGGCGTGGACCGTCCGCACAAGAACGAGATACTGCACCACATACCGCCCACGCCCGACCAGGAGTATTTCATCAAGCAGTTGATGGAATTTGCCAAAACGGGCGATGCGACATTGCTGGGCAGACTGCCGCTGTCGGAAACGGAGGAGAAGGCGAAGATGCTCATCGCCACCGATTACGCCCGCAAGATGGCACTGGATATGCGCATGATAGACCCGCATTATGAAGACCATCCCGACAACAAGGCGAGCCACTGCGCCAAGATGATAGCGGAGTATTACCACAGATACGACGCACAGAAAGGCACGCAGTTCGTATTCTCGGACTTGGGGACGTATCAGCCGGGTGAAGGGTGGAACGTGTACAGCGAAATCAAGCGGAAGCTGACGGAGGACTACGGCATACCGGCCGGCGAAGTCCGCTTCATTCAGGAGTGCAAGACCGACAAGGCACGCAAGGCGGTGATAGAGGCCATGAATGCCGGGACGGTGCGTGTGCTCTTCGGCTCCACGAGTATGCTCGGAACGGGCGTGAACGCGCAGAAACGGTGCGTGGCGATCCATCATCTTGATACGCCGTGGCGCCCGTCCGACCTGCAACAGCGTGACGGACGTGGTGTCAGGGCCGGCAACGAGATTGCCAAGCACTTTGCGGGGAACAACGTGGATGTCATCATCTATGCGGTGGAAAAATCGCTGGACAGCTACAAGTTCAACCTGCTGCACTGTAAGCAGACGTTCATCTCGCAGCTCAAGAGCGGGGCGATGGGCGCGCGTACCATTGACGAGGGAGCTATGGACGAGAAATCGGGCATGAACTTCTCGGAGTACATGGCGTTGCTCTCCGGTAATACCGACCTTTTGGACAAGGCGAAATTAGAGAAGCGTATCGCCTCGCTCGAAGGGGAACGCAAGTCGTTCAACAAAGGCAAGCGCGATTCGGAGTTCAAGCTGGAAGCCAAGACGGGAGAGCTACGTAACAACACGGCTGTCATCGAAGCCATGACGGAGGACTGGAACCGTTTTCTTTCCGTTGTCAAGACCAATAAGGAGGGCAACCGCCTGAATGCGGTCCAGGTGGACGGCGTAGATTCTACCGATGAAAAAGTTATCGGAAAGCGTTTGCAGGAGATAGCCAAGAACGCCACTACGGGCGGACTGTACAAACCGATTGGGGAACTGTACGGCTTCCCCGTCAAGGTGGTCAGCGAAAGGACGCTCAAAGAGGGACTGGAGTTTACAGACAACCGCTTTGTGGTGGAGGGAAACTACAAGTACACCTACAACAACGGGCATCTGGCAATGGCTGACCCGGTAGCCGCCGCGCGCAATTTCCTGAACGCGCTGGAGAAGATACCTTCCACCATTGACCAGTACAAGGCGAAGAACGAGGTGCTGGAAAAGGAGGTTCCGCAGTTGCAGGAGATAGCCAGCAAGGTGTGGAAGAAGGAGGACGAACTGAAACAGTTGAAATCCGAACTTGCCGCACTCGACCGCAAGATACAGCTGGAACTGGCTCCTCCTGCAACGGAAACCGCCGAAAAGGAAACGGAGGGTCAGCAACAGGCCCGACCGACATTGGGAGATGTTACGCAGGTACGCGGTACGGCTGATGGGCAGCATCCTGCCGGTGAAAACATTGCAGACCGGTTCTCTGCCGTACGGCCGGGATTTCAGCCCAAGGATGAGCCCCGGATGAAAGGGATAAAGATGTAGGCCCGATTCTTGCAAGCCGGTCGCACTGCCATGCAGAACGTGATCGGCTTGCCTGTTGTAAAAGCGGAAAAATACGGGAGGAAACTATGACAAAACAAAAAACAGACCGACCTGTCGGTTTTTCCGTTTCTTTGTGTATATTTGCGACCGGACGGCATCCTGACCGGGAATACGGACACTGAAGAAAGAATGAGATTCAAAGAATAGAAATAACCCTAAAGACAATTGAAGTATGAAACGAATGAACTGTTATTTTCTGCTGTTGGCAGCCTCACTGTGCGTTTTACCGCTCCATGCACAGAAAGAATACCCGATAGACCGTATCACAGCCATAAATCTGGGAGACGGCCGTATTCTCCACCGGGAAATTTCGGGCGACAAGCCTCTTGACGGAGAGCACCGCATTATCGACGGCTACCATTCCGCCTATATCCTTGCCCGTTTCAAGGATGGTCTTTACAATGGCGATTACGAAGAATACATCTACAACAAGCTGAAAGCCAAGGGCTCCTACAAGGAGGGTTGGAAGGACGGAATCTTCAGGAAATATGACGACGAAGGCAGGGTGACGGAAGAGAAATCCTACAAATCCGGCAAACTGGACGGTGCCCACCGCACGTTCTACACAAACGGGAAACTGGAAATGGAACGCTTCTACAAAGGAGGAAAGCAAGACGGAAAGGACGTGTACTACGAGTTTGACGGTACACTGCGGAGGGAACACAACTATAAGGACGGGAAGCAGACCGGCAAGCAGTATTCCTACATCAAGGGTACATTCGAGCTGAAAGAGACCTCTTACTACAACGAGCAGGGGCTGCTTGACGGCGACTTTGAACAGCTTTACCTGTTCGGCCAGCCCCGCACAACCGGCCATTACAAAAACGGGCAGAAGGATGGAACCTGGGTGCAGATAGCGGAGAGCGGCGATACCTTGCACATCACAACTTATCGTGACGGGAATGAAGAAGGGCTTCAAGTCCGTTTTGACAGAGAGACCGGTTCTCGGCTCAAGGAATATTACAAAATGAACAACCGGTATGACGGCCTTTACAGGGAATACGACCCGGCAACCGGAGAACTTGTCTATGAGGCAACCTACGAGTTTGGACGGCTCAACGGCAAGGCGAAGTCACTGGTACGCGACAACCGGTTCGACTATTGGGAAACCAGCACTTACGTCAACGGACGCCAGACCGGTCCCTTCGAGTCGCGCTACGTGAAGAACGACAAGGTAAGGGAAACCGGAACCTACCGCAACGGTCACCGCACGGGACGGTGGAAACGCTATGACATCAACGGGAAGCTGGAAATGGAATGGGAAGAATAGAGGCTGCGGGTGTCCATAGCGGGCAGTCCTGACAGCACAGTCTGGGTATGCAGAAATCCGGGGGGGATGAAAATAACCGGTACGGTGAAGGGAAATCCCCCCGAAATCACTATCTTCGCAGAAGAAAACCAATGGATATAGAAATATGTTTACCAACAGGGATGAAGTACTGGAAAAGGCTTTGCGGATATTCGCAAAGATGAATTACGAGAAGGCAAGTCAGATGGAGATTGCCAGAACCTGCGGACTGTCGAAAGCGGGACTGACCTATTATTTCCCGTTCAAACTGGACCTGTTCACGGCTGTGGCAGACAGGTACGTGTTCGATACCCAGCATACTAAAAACAAGTTCAACTTTACGGCAAACTCGCTGGAGGAATTTATTGACCAGTATGTAGCCGGAGTGGAGAACACGAGGCAGAGGCTCGTACGACTGCTGGACGACGGGGACAATTCCGGCGGGTGCAGTGTCAACTTCTATTATTACCACCTGCTGATGCAGGTAAGGATGTACTATCCTGGCGTGGAACAAAAGATTGCTGCTATATTCAGCCAGAACCTTGAACTGTGGAAAGCTGCTATTGAAAAGGCGAAAGAAAGCGGGGAAATCAGGCAGGATGTGGATGTGGATGAAGCGGCTTCGATGTTCTGGCAGATATTCTTCGGAACCTCCTATGAGCTGTCCTTCTTTCAGGGGCTTGACACCCGGAAACTCTCACGCAGCCTGCACTTCCTCTATTCGCTGCTGAAAGCCTAAGATACAGGTTGCAGGCACTCCGGAACGGCGGACGATACCCAAGCGAGGGACTTTAACAAAATAAAACCGACCAACCTGTTGGTTTTTCTGTTTCTTTGTGTATATTTGCATCTGTATGACATCACATTCAGTACTATGGATCATGTTCGGAAACAGAGAGGAAGCATCGTGCTGTATAAGGAAAAACGCAACGGTGCGGATTACATACGGATAGAGTATGCTGACAGCGAGGCTGTTGGCATACTGCTCTCGCAAGATGCGGAAAAGACAGGCGAGAATTCTGCCTGCATCCCTGCTGCCGCTTTCAGGCTGCCTGATTTCTACGACCGCTATTCGCCCCACGCCTACATCGATTACAGCAGGGTTTATGTGAGGCATCCCAAGCCCAAAAGGGAATACACACTGCCGGAAGGCTATCTGGAACTGCTGGAGCAGAAGCGTTACAGCCCCTCGACCATTAAAACCTATCGTGCCTATTTCAGCGACTTTATGGAATACCATAAAGGACGCAACATCGACCGCCTGAAAGTGGCGGACATCAACAAATACATCCTCTATCTTGTAAACGAAAAGAAAATCTCGGTATCGCAGCAGAACATGCGCATCAATGCCATCAAGTTCTACTACGAGCAGGTGAAGGGCGGAAAGCGGCAATACTACGGCGGCATTACCCGCGCCAAAGAGTACAAGAGCCTGCCCGAAGTGCTGAGCCGTAATGAGGTATGCCGTATCCTCTCGTGTCTGTCGAACCGGAAGCACCGCTGCATGATCTCATTGATATACTCAGCCGGACTACGGCGGAGCGAGCTGTTGAACCTCACCCCCAAGGACATCATAAGCGAAAGGATGCTTGTACGCATCATGGGCAAAGGACGGAAATGCCGGTATTCGCTGCTGTCGGAAAAACTGCTGAAGGAACTGAGGGAATATTTCAAGGAGTACCGTCCGCAGAAATGGCTGTTCGAGGGAGAGACACCCGGAGAACCGTATTCTGCCAGTGCGCTGGTAAAGGTACTGAAAGAAGCTGCCAGCCATGCCGGAATCAAGCACCGGGTACATGTACACATGCTGCGCCATTCGTTTGCGACCCACTTGCTGGAGCAAGGAACAGACCTGAGAACCATACAGGAACTGCTGGGTCATAATGACATCAAGACCACATCTATTTATCTTCATGTGACGAGTACACACAAATCGAGCATACCCAATCCACTTGATTCTCTGGATGATTCGTAGGGTGCATTATCATATTATGAAGGAGAATACAAATTATATCGTATCTACAAATTACCATATATGATAAAAATGACAAGACATATCAAAAGCATGACTATCAGAAGCGGATTGATTACCCTCCTGTTGTTGTCGGTATTGTTGCCAACAGTCAGGGCCAATGTCTCGGCTACGGCAGATTCTGTGTATTTTCACATAAAGTTGGACACGCTGGGAATTCTTCGCACCGGACAGGAGGTGAAATTGACGTATGCACTGGTCAATTCCCAATTCGATTCGGTTGCAGCTCCTGAGTTTGACAGTAGCATAGAAGTGCTACGTGGTCCGGAGCCTCATAAAAGCAGCAGTTATGCCATCATAAACGGTGTGGAAAGCAAGACAAATGAAACCGGATTCTGTTATTTTGTACGGTTCGGGGAAAGCGGTGAGTTTCAACTGCCACCGGCATCCGTAAAAGTAGGAAATCAGGCGTATACTACTCCGGAATGCCGTGTAACCGTACATCCTCCCGAAGCAGATTTAAGTAAATTGCAATGCCATCTGCGTGTGGCTCAACTGAAAAAGGATTTTGTAAAATATTGTGCCACGTTGACTTGCAATGCCCGTCCCGACCAGAATCCGCCCCTGTTGACCATTAACGGAGAGACAGTCCGTCCGACAAGTAACTCCTATTCGAGTTCCGATGGCAAGGAGGAATATGTTTATAAATATTATTTTTCCAGCAATGGTTATAACGTAGCCTGTAAGGAACTGACCTTTGGCGGAATTCCTTATTCTGTAGAGCCGCGAGTGAGCAAAATAGACAATGATGTTTTCAACCTTATTGTCTTTGGGGTTGTATGTGCATTGTTCGAGTTGATATGGTGGCTTGCCTATCGCTACCGTTACCGGGAGGAGAAAGATGCCGCCCTTGCCGACTTTGTGTTAAAAAGGAAAACCTTGCCTCTTATTATTGACTGGGCATACACCCATTATGGGGCATCGCACATGCTGATGTTGGTTTCTGTGATATCTCTGAGTGTTATGGGTATCATGTTCTATACAAACGGGCAGTTCGTGTCTGCTTTTCTCTGGTTTGGCGGTGTATTACTGCTGCTTGCCTATGTGCTATACCGAAGTCAGAGGCGCAAGTTGGATTTCAGTAACATACCTACCACACTGGATAAGCAGTCGATTTATGACAAGATATATAATCTATCGGTGACTTATGATTGGGACGTTGACCACTACGGAGAAGACTGCATCGTGGCACATACCAACCCGGCGCTTTGGCATCTGACATGGGGCGAGCAGATATTTATTGTGTTCGACCAAGGTCAAGTGTGGGTTAACAGCGTAAACGACCTGAACAAACGCACTTCGATATGCTCATTTGGACACAACAAACGGAATATTCGAAGAATCAGAGAGGCATTGACACAGGGTGCAGCTATTAGAGATTAGGAAACACACCTGTCGAGTGTCGGTTATCAAAATGAAAGATACCAAACGAGTGTTTTTACAAATAACATTCAAGGCAATTAAAACAACTATAAATCAGCGACTTACAAGGGTTTAGCAAAGATAAAGGAAATAACCATACAAGCATGACAGATTTGTTAAACGACATATACACAGACGGTTGCAAAGCGAAAAAGTACCGTTTATCCGACTTCTTCAATCGGTGGTGGGACGAGTACGCACAGCACCCGGCGGAGTACATCACCCCCGAACAGTACAAGGCGGTGAACGCTATCCGTGTGTGCCGTACAGCCGCTTTGGGGATAGACACATATGCCTGCCCTGATTGTGGGGAAGTACGGGAAATCAGTCATAGCTGCAAGAACCGTTTCTGCCCGTCATGTGGCTGGCGTGACACGTTGAAATGGGCGGCACGCATGAAAGACAAGTTGCTGCGAGTGCCACACCGCCATGTGGTTATGACCTTGCCGCATATATTACTGGACTTGGTGAAGCGCAACAAGAAAGAAATATTGAATATCCTGATGCGCACATCGGCTGAAACCGTTAAGGACTGGATGCAGCACAAATTCGGCTTGAAAACCGGGGTGATTGCCGTGCTGCATACCTACGGGGAAACGAAACAGTTCCATGTACACACGCACATGATTATGTCGTGGGGCGGTATTGACAGCAACGGAAAAATTGTCATTCCCGAACGTGATTATGTACATATCCCCTCAATCCGCAAGGTGTTCCGCTACAAGTTTGAAAATGCGCTGATAGGGTTGTTCGACACGGGCAGGCTGGAGCATGACTTCCATGACCGCATGGAGTTTATGGGCTTCATCAAAAAAGTGGCGAACAAAAAGGACTGGATTGTACATTTGGAGCAGCCCATACAGATGCCGGAGCAGGTGATACAGTATGTGGGCAGGTATTCCAAGCGGGCGTGCCTGAGTGAATACAAGATTACGGCAATGGACGGTGAGAACATTTCATTCCGTTACCGTGATTACAGGAACTCGCCCGACAGGAGAAACCCGGTTGAAAAGGAACTGACACTGCATTACCGAGAGTTCTTCCCCCGGTTGCTGCAACACGTTCCACTGCGCTATTTCCGCATCGTGAGGTACTACGGCTTCTATTCCAACAAAGGCAACCTGCCGGAAGAATACTTCGGACGGGATGAAAGCGAAATGAAGGAAGCCGAGTTGCAACAGGCAGAAAGTGAATACGAAAACCCGTATTTCTGTGAGCATTGCGGACGGATGAGAGTTTACAGCCACACTACAGTAACGGGTGGCGGCATAACATATACGGTTGTACTGGAGCATTGCAACATACACCGGAAAAAAGCGGCATGACAGTAACTTGGGATAGCTATGCCTTGCCGTGAACAGAAACAGTAAAATTCCATAAAATGGAAGAAAGGAGAACAAAAAAATGAATGAAATACGGATAAAAGCAGTAATAAAACAAACGGGGTGCAAGCATGAACTTCACGCCTCTTTCTGTCGGAAACAGCATTCAAAAATTGAAGTTCTATATAATATGTAATAGTGTATGGTGGGTAAAACTGCCTTGAACAAGGAAAGATACCACCTAAACGGTGGTCCTTTCCAGACATTAATAATAGATAATTATAACTTTCAAAAAACATATATAAAGGCGCAATTATGGATGATGTAACAAAAAAAACGATTGAAGAATTCGTTCTAAATTTTATTTCAGAAATGAATGAATGGGAAAAATTTTGCAACAGCTTAAAAAAAGAAAATACTCAATTATCATGGAATGAAAAACAGGATATGATGAAACAAAAGGTAGCTTCTATATTCATCAAATATTGTACAAATAAAGAACGAAAAATGAGTCGTCCGAATGCTTTGTCATGGGGAAGTGAAGGAAGTTACATTTATGATTCTAGTAGAGAAAAAATAGTCGATATACAAGAAAGTAGAAAGAATAGATTTATTGTAATAACACAAAATGACAACAAATATCTACAGTATGTAATTGTCAAAAAGGATAATAAATTCTTGATAGATAGTAAAAAAAGAAGATTTTTGGACGAAGATAAATGGTACGTGGATTATTTGTAAGTCTAATAAACTCTATTATTAACAAGAAAAGATAACCCCTGAGCGGAGTTCCTTTTCAACCCATTACTAACAAATATGGATTATATATTTTATAGACTATATCGAATGTATGAAAAGCATGGCGACCCACCATACCTTAGTGCTGTCATCCACTTATGTTATAGCTTGGGCATATCACTCATTATAGCCTTTTTCGCTATTAAGGAATGGTATGACATGCAACATAAATATGCGTGGTTCTTAGAGGGACTTTATAGCTTATGCTTCTTACTCGTTCCTTTATGTCTGTTAATCATATATTGCTGTATTCGATACAGGAAAAAGAAAATTCTGGAATTAAAAAAGAAGTATCAAGGTTGCACAAGAAACAAGCTAATTTCTAATTGGATGATATTCTGCATTCCGATTTATATCGCAATCATAGGAATTTTAATTTTTCGTAAACTGTTTATAGCTTGATAAATCGGCAGAAAAATTCGATTAGTCTTATAAATAATAAAGTTAGTAACAACGAAAGATAGCATCTAACGATGCTCCTTTCTAACCATTAACGATAATAATTATGAATACAGAAGAACTTTATATTTGGCGATATGGGATAGATAAACTTCCTAAAGGATTATTGGAATATGGTAAATTTGATGTATGTGATACTTATGACGAAAGTAAAAGACAACGATTTCAAACTAAAGGGAGATGGATGTGGAAAGACAAGAATGGCTGGGAAGAAAACTTGCCTCCCGTCTTATACCTCGTATGCAACAAGAAACCGGGAATTTTGCAATTTGATTTTTGTGACCAGTGGAGCATAAAACTAAAAATCGTATCGGAAGAGTTTTTGTCTTTACTTCAAGAAAATGGGTTCATTGATAAATATGATGTTGCAACTGTCAAGGTAGTAAACAAGAAAAACGAAACTCTAACGGATAAAAAATACTACGCTTTACGTATAAGTCATTTTGATAACGATTCTTTTCATTTCGGAAAAGGCATAACATATCAGAGTGACTTTCAGAAAAAACTAGGTACTTGTTTTACAGTATATCCTGACATGAAACTGAAAGACTGTTCAATCAAACAGAATTTTTTCGTTTTAGATAGCGTAGAATATGGAGATGGAATAATATTCCGAGAGAGAGTTTTGGATAAGGTATTAAATCTGTATAAACCTGAAATTTACAAATTATCAGACTACTCTAAACTATGGATAGATGAAAAATTTTATCCATATGGAAATGAATTTATGATTGTGAAATAAAATCGTTAACAAGGTCGAGATAACAGCTTAATGCTGTTCCTCACCAAACCATTAGCAACAAATAAAAATAAGAAATATGAACTATAAAACAATGCTCGCAAAAGTTCTTGGAGAAAAAGAACTTATGGAAATGAATGTACAGACTATTAAAGACGATGAAAGCCTGTTCTATAAATTAGTGGATAAAAATTTCCTCTTAATAGTGGATTGGAGTGGAGAAGATAGACAAGGAATGTTGTATAACTTCTTCAACAACAGACTTCAATCAATGTTGGGGGTACAATTGGTTGTATCCGAAGATGAAGTTTATCAAAAATATAATCAAGAAATAGAAGAACCCAAACGAGGTGATTTCATTCCCTTTGCGTTATCCTATTTTGATAAGCAATTGGAAAAGCTTGGGGCAAGAGTTGTATTGCTTGACTTAGAAAATGACACTTATAACATATTGGTGGCTTATAAAAAAGATGCCAAAAAACTAAAGTCTATAAAATCTGATTTTTGGAAGTTATCAACTTTAGAGCAAAAGCAAGGTCGAGTGGTTATTTCCATAACCTGCCCTAATTGTAAAGATTTTGCATGTTATGACATGTTGATTGAAGAGGAAAGCAATATGGCAAATGAAAAGTGCGAAGTATGTGGAACACTCTTTTGGGATGAAAATGCAAATGAAGTTGTAGAAATGGAAAAGACTTATTATTAATGTAGTTGCTAACAAGCACCTGTGCCACTTAACAGTGGCAAGCTGCAAACCATTATCAACCATAAAACGTAGAAATATGTACGAAGAATTTTTAGAAAAAAGCCTCAATAGCAAGAGGCAAGCAGTAGATGATACTTTTATAGCTAAATATGCTGATTTGTCTTATCCCGAACTGAATACTTTATGGCAGGAGGTCGGGTTGGGAAGTTATTGTAATGGACTGTTTAAGCTCATCAATCCGTCCGATTATCAGGATGTGATAAACTCCTGTTTTGAAAAGGAGGATGACCAATCATTTCTACCATTCATGTGTACGGCTTTCGGAGATCTCTTTGCTTATGTAAAGAATCCGAGACTGAATAATTACGTCGTTTATCTGAATGTCAGATACGGAACATATTTAATACTTCCTGCCAACCTTCGTGCGATTTTTAATAAGGTCATGGTAAACGAAAGTTTCTTGAAAGGCTGGTTTGATTTAGAAAATTATCCTGTAATACAAGAAAAACTCGGAACTCCAGACTATGACGAGTGTTTCGGATATTCTCTACTTTTGGCTTTGGGAGGAAGTGAGGATATTGAAAACATCAAGATAGTCAAGACCATTCCGTACATAGACATTTGTACCCAAACAATCGGCGAATTTGAAGTTGCAGATAAATGGTGAATATAGAATAGGTTGATAACGAAGCAGGATAACGGCAAGCCGTTCCCTGCTGAACCATTACTAACAATAGAACGATGAATAAAACCGTCCAATCCATAGTATCATTGACTGCTTTCAGTGCTTTACTGATAGCCATAACATTATTTTGTGGTGGCTTAGGTTTTAGTCGTCTGTTCGAGATATATGGTATTATGGAATATTGCCTTTTAGGTTTACTTATTATTACAGATGTATTGCTAATCTACAAGGTCTATAAACTATATGCAATGCAGCCTAAAGTGATAATGTTATTGCTGGGCTTGGAATGTTGCTCTGTCATTTTGTGGCTTGCCTTTATCTGTATAGACCAAAGTCTATTAGATTGGCAAATTACAAACTTCATATTGCAAGCTGTCAATTTAGATGGTTTCACGGGAGATGAACGAGGATTGAATATGCTTGCAGTATTATGCGGCATTATTTATCCTCTTTGGGGGATTTGGTGTTTATTCACTGGATTGAAGTTTATAAATAAGTTAGTAACAACGAAAGATAGCATCTGACGATGCTCCTTTCTAACCATTA
>OHKQ01000352.1_pt1 | contig 24445 bp, 14 predicted proteins | sample 1568891 | NCBI WGS metagenome assembly OHKQ01 (sample SAMEA3879596, study PRJEB24766) | human gut metagenome | biome: human-associated habitat; feature: feces | place: USA | collected 1985/1987 | reverse complement strand
GGGTATCTCAGCCCAGGGTATAGTGAACGGAGTGAACGACACCCTGGGTCCCCCCCCGATGACTGGGTTTTATTACATTCGCGCCCTGTAAGGGCAGAACGTCGGAATAGGGGCAACGCCCCCCGACCCATACATGCGTAAATCGAGGGTTGGCTAACGATATATACGGCTTATGCATACCGTGTGATGCGCCAGATAATGCGCTCCCCCCCGACCCATACATGCGTAAAGATATATATATACGGATTACAAACCGTGTATTTCGCCCACACACAAAAAAACACGGACGTGTTAGGCTACTCTTCTAACTCGCACGCCACGAAATGAAAATCCTTTTGCGCCTTTTCTTGCGGAAATGCAAAGTAGGTGCAGCGGCACTGCGTACACAACTGCCCCTCCGCATCGTAAAGTTCCGCATCAATGAGCAAAATGTTGCGCCGCTCCTCAGCCAGGTGCGCACGCAGCGTAAGGTCGCCCCCGTTGGTGCTGACCGGACGCAAAAAACGCGTTTCCATTTTCGAAGTCACTCCTGCCGTCTGCTTTTTACGCATCACCACCCAGGCACAAATTTCGTCGAGCAGCACGCTCTGAATGCCCCCATGCAGGGTGTTCAGCCAACCTTGGTATTCCGAACGCGGCGACCATATCGACACAATGTCGTCGCCGTCCTCGTAAAACTCCATTTTCACGCCCAACGGATTTTCAGGCGCGCAGCCAAAGCAGTTGTAGCCCTCGAGGTGTAAGTAGGGATTCTTGATTTTCTTCATAATCTTCGTTTTTTTTAAAAAAAGTAGTCGATGCACCCCCGACGAATGGGGGAATTGCGACCTTAAAACGGCCAGAACATAGGCACAAAAATCAACGTAATGATGAGCGAAATAAGGTTCAGCGGCAAACCGATACGCACAAAGTCGCCAAAGCGGTAGTTGCCGATACCCTGCACAATCAGGTTCGTTTGGTAGCCGATGGGCGAGCTGAAACTGGCCGAAGCCGCCATGCAAATGGTAACGAAAAATGGCATCGGACTCACCTGCATGTGTTCTGCAATCGATAGCGACACCGGAAATGCCAGGGCTGCCGCCGCATTGTTCGTCATCAGCTCCGTAAACACATTGGTGATGATGAATATCACTGCCAGCAGTACCAGCGGACTGTAATCGTGGCTCAGCCCCACGGCAAACTGTGCCACGGCGTCGGCCATGCCCGAATTTTGCATGGCACGGCTGATGGCAAAGGCCGAGGCAATGGTGATGAGTATGTCCCACGAAATGAACTTGGTGTACTTACGCGCCGGAAAAAGGTTCAGCCACGCCATGATAATGGTGACGATGCTCACGAAGAAGAACATGTCGAGCTTCATGTCCGGAAAAGCCGCGCGCACCGCAGGCAGTTCGCCCACCGTAGCCCCCACAATCATCAGCAGCAGCAAAATCACCGATGTCACCCGTTTCCACTGTGGCATTTTAGCCTCCTGCTCCTTGCCGTTCGACACCATCAGGAAGAACGACGAATCGCCCCAGTTCTGCATAAAGCTGTCGTCGGCCAGCAGCACCAGCGTGTCGCCATCGCGAAAGCGTTCGCGGCGCATGTCGTGCATAATCATGGTTTGTCCGCCACGTTTCAGTTCAAGGAGCGTAGCCCCGTATTTCTGCTTGAAGTCGAAATCGAAAATGCGTTTGTTGATGGCCGGGAAACGCGCTCCCAGCACCACCTCCACGCGGTGCAGACCCTTGTCGCGCTCCTCGGTCGAGGTCAGCTCGTCGCGGTTGGTGCGCTGATCGGGCAGCAGCCGGTTCGACACCAGCAGAATGTAGGCCAAACCGCAAAGGCACACGATGAGGCCCACTTTGCCCAGTTCGAACATGCCGAAACCGCTGAAGCCCGCATCGATGACCATGCCGTGAACCACGAGGTTCGTACTGGTGCCGATGAGCGTGCAAACGCCGCCCAGTATGGTGGCATACGACAGTGGAATGAGCAGTTTCGTAGCCGCCACCTTGTGTTTTTCGGCCCACCGCTTAATCATGGGGGCAAATATCACCACCACCGGCGTATTGTTCAGAAAAGCCGAAATGAACGACACCACCGGCAGCATGCGCAGTTGCGTTTGCCGGAGGCCGGCCCGTCCGCGCTGTGGCAGCAGGCGGTAAAGCAACTTTTCGAGCAAGCCCGAACGCCTCACCCCCTCGCTCACCAAAAAGAGCATCGCCACGGTTATCATTCCCTTGTTGGCAAAGCCCTCAAGCATTTCGCGTGGCGACAGAATGCCGGCACACAGAAACACCACTGCTCCCGAAAGTAACACAAGCCCCGGGCGCATGTGGTCCTTGATCAGAGCCAGCACTACGCATAGTAGGACAATGACCACGAATATCGACTGAAAACTCATAGTTGATAGTTAAGTATAGAGGCGTGTTAGCATATAATCAGGAGTGGCTCACCACAAAGAAGGGGTTGAGCAGGTTCTCCTTGTTGTAATGTAAAGGCTCGGTGGTGCCGGCCTGCATCACGGTGCAGCCTGCGGCCCGGGCAATGGCATGACCGGCGGCCGTGTCCCATTCCATGGTAGGTGCCAGGCGGGGGTACACATCGGCCTTTCCTTCGGCCACCAGGCAGAGTTTCAGCGAACTGCCGGCACTCACCGTGTCCACTTCGCCGTGTGCGGCCTTCAGGCGGTCAATAAATTCCTGCGTTTCGGCCGAAAGGTGCGAACGCGAAGCTACTACGCGGAACGGACGGTTTTGCGTGGCACCCGGCAGTGGCAACTGCTGTGCCTGCTGCGGTTGCAGCGTGTCGGCATCGACCTCGGCGGTAAAGGCACCTTTGCCAGCCTCGCCCCAGTACAGGCGGCGCGTGGCAGGCACGTAAATCACGCCCATCACCGGTTCGCCCTTCGTAACGAGGGCAATGTTTACGGTAAATTCGTCGTTGCGTTTCAAAAATTCCTTGGTGCCGTCGAGCGGATCGACCACCCAGAGCGTTTCCCACTGTTGGCGTACTTCGTAGGGCAGGTGTTCGCCTTCCTCGCTCAGCACGGGGTAGGGGGTATGCTTCAGGGTCTCGGCAATGACTGCGTGCGATTTTCGGTCGGCCAGTGTCAGCGGTGAGTTGTCGGCCTTGCGTTCCACTTCCCAGTCGGTGTCGGGGTGGGTGTATATGCTCATGATGGCTTGACCGGCACGAATGGCCGCGTCAATAATGGTTTGCAACATAGTAAAAAAAAATTTTTGAGTGGTTTTCTATCTGCAAAAGTAAAACTTATCGGCAATATGGCGGCAAAACGCTGTGACAAATTCGAGTTTTGAGCGGCTAAGTAGTGGCTTAATGATGGTCTGCACCTGCTGAAGGGGGGGACGCTGCTGTCGGAATCATGGCAGAAATTTTCGAACCCTTCTTAAACCTTTTGCCGTTTTGTCTGTCTTACTGATAATTGTGTGAAAAAAAGACGTTGCAACGCTTTATGCTGGTAAGTACACTGACTTCCGGAATCAGTGCACCACGCGCACACTTATTCTCTCTCTCTTAAATAAATACCGGGAGTGGGGGCGCAGTTCAAAACTGTTTGCTGCCGCTGTCCTGCTTTCCGCTAAATGTTGATTCTGTTATGAAAAAAATAGCTATCCTTGTGTGTGCTGCCTGCATGAGCTGCACCGCGCTTTACGCGCAAAACCGTGCGCAGACTGCCAAACCTGCCGACCGTATGGAAAAATGTACGAAGGTGGCCAATCGCCTGGCCGACAAACTGCAACTCGACGACCGTACGCAGCAATGGTTCGTGCCGCTGTATGCGGCGTATCAGGACACGCTCATGGGCATTCGTCGTACTTACCGCATGGGTAAACCTGCGGGTAAGGGTCAGGGCAAACCGGCGGGCGTGTGTGCGCTCAACGATGCTGAGGCTTTGCAATGTGTGGAAAATGCGTTGAAGCGCGATGAACTGACGCTGAAGGTGAAGCGTGATTACTACGCGCAGTTCAAAAAGCAACTGACGCCGCAGCAGTTGGTTCGCATCTTCTGTACGCCGCAGCGCAAACCGAATCAGGGCAAGCGTCCGGCGCAGGGTCAGCGTGGTCATGGTCATCACCAGCAGGGTCATGGCGGTGGCTGGCAGCAAACTCCTGATTTTGACTAACGTCCTTCGCCCTTTCTGCCTGCTGTGCAGCCTTCGCTTGGCTGCCTATAGTGCAAAATAAAAAGGCTGTGCCGCAATCCGTACAGATTGTAGCACAGCCTTTTGGGTATGGTTTAGGGTTCTGCCCTGCGTTTAAACTTTAAAAAAAAAGCGTAGGCGATACACACGTTATTGGTGTACCGCCTACGCTTTATTGTTAGCAAGCAGTTCGGTTTTATTCCTTCTGCCTTTTGGCTTTGGCTCGGAAGGGGTTGATTGTGAGTGTCACCCCTTCGCGAGTTTTTGGCCGTTTAATCGTTTCAATTAGTCTTCAGAGTTCCAATTATCGCTGCTCCAGCCTTTGTCTTGTGACCAGGCACTTTCGGCTTGTTTACCGGCAGTGATGTCGAAATCCATAGTTTTATCTCCGCTACCGGTAAGGATAGCATCTTCAGTTTGGAGCTTGATAACTTCGATTGAAGGTTTGATATATTTCTTCATTGTTGTTTCGTTTTATAGAGATTTGATGTAAATATTGATTACTGAGCGATGAACTTTTTACCATTCTGGATGTACAAGCCACCCTTCACAGCCTTCATCACGCGGCGACCGGTCAGGTCGTAGATAGGAGCGTTAGCATCAGCAGCTTCGCCCATTACGTTTTCAATACCCGTTACATCACCGTCGAACACGAGTTTCATAGCTCGAGCAGCAGCTTCCAAGTATGCCTTGTTGGCACCAATCTTCTTGCCTGTTGCCATGCTGTAGAAACCTACAACATTATTATTTACGCCGAATACCAATTCGTTCGTGTAATCTTTTTCAACGAGCGTACCGATGAGAGCATTGTTTTGAACATCAGAAGTAGCTTTACCGAGCGTCAAAACAGCCTTGTCTTCGTTGGCAGCACCCTTCAGGATAACACCCGTGTTGGCAGGAATACCACCTTCAATAGCCGTAGCGTGCAAAATCTTTTTATTTTCTTGCTTAACAACCTTACCAATGTAAGCAGTTGCACCTTCAACGTTAGAAACTGCAAAGGGAAGATAAGTGGTAGCGTATGAAGCATCACCGGCAGTGTTGAGGGCCACTTCAACGTCGGTAGCCTCGATGATGTACCATTTAATACGTCCTTCAGGCGCAGTACCCCAATAGTTCAAACAGTTAGCTGTTTCGCCACCTTCTTCGCGCTGAAGAGCCTTTTCACCGCTTACAATTGCAAAGGTTGCATTACCCTTATCATCGAATGTGTAAACACCGGCATTACTCTGTTCTGTAGCTAACAACGTTTTGCCCGGAGCGTCAACCGGCTGTCCTAAGTAGGCATCGGCATTTGCGTTTTTCAGATAGAATCCTCCATCAGTAGCGGTCTCAGCTTTCCAAACAAAGTCAATCTGCTGCTTAGGATTTATACCTTCTTTACAGAACGGAGTTTCAGTATCCTTTGCACCAATGTAGAAGTTTTGGTTAGCCTTTTTAAAGCGGTAGTACTTACCGGCAGTTACTTGCTTGTCATTAGGTTTCAATGCTTTAATAGCCTCACCTAAAGCGATAGCCTTTTCAAAACTGAATACATCAGCCTCTGCTGCTGTAAGTTTAGGTTCGATTTCGTGTACATTCAAATAACCACCTACTGCGTCCTCAGGAATATTAGCAAAAGTTTCAGCTTTATTGATAGCAAATGAAGCAGGAGTGAAGAAGCGACAAGACGAACCATGGTCGGGTGCTGTATGATATCCCACTACCTGTTCTGAAGTATGGTTTAAATATTGAGAACCGTTAGTGGTGAAGCACGTGGCACCTTGAATTCCTTGTGATGCCGGGACGATTCTCCACAACGTATGTTCTGCAGCAGCTGTAATCTGTGCTTTACCAGTAGTGGTATTCAACGATTTTTCAGTACCTGCAGCTTTATTGTAGATTTCAAAGCCATTGACAACATTTCCTTTAAAGCACCAAAAATATTTGTCATTGTTCAATACATCCAAATCAGTATATTTTCCGGCAGGAACGGTTGTCTTTATATCTTGTTCATCTGCTGCATATTCCCACATGTATGCATTTTGGTTGCTATGCATATCAATAGCATACCACTTGGCATTTTGTAAATCGGTAGTCTTTACAAAAGGAAGATTTTCAGTGACATTTACACGTACATTTTTCGTATCATCAGTGATAGTTCCCTGACCTTCGTATGCAACTGTAGCATAAGCCAAAGCAAGCGGCTCAGCATAAGCTTCGCCTACAGCCTGATAAGTAACTTTGCTGGTTATTTTTTCGTTGTCAATGTAGTAGTCGTAATTTACAGCTATAGTTTTATTGATAATCCATTGCGAGGCATCAGCATTTATGCCCCATCTTACTACTGCTCCCCAGCTTGTACCATGCAAACATCTATTAGCATCTTCTGTAGAATTATCAGAAGCACTGAAATAGTAAGTACCACCATCCTTCTCGTTTAAATCAAAAGTATAAATAGCAGCGTCAGCTTCATTTGCTGTTAAATTCAGACGCGTATTTAAAGCAATTAACTCACCATTGTTCATCTTGGCGATATATTGCTGAGTTGCCGGATTGTAAAGTTTAGCCGTATTTCCACTCACTGGTTTGATTTCCCATACAGCCTTCTCACCGTGCTGTGCACCTATTGTAAGATTACTTGCATATTGTCCTTCACCTACCTGCATATAAGTGCTGTGTATTTTGTTTTTGAAAGTGGTGCTGATAGCATTCATCTGCTCTACAGGTAAATTTGTATATGCATTTATTGCAGCTTGCAGATTATCAAGATCTTGTTGAGTAGGATTTTCTTTGGCAACTAAAGCATTTTTAAGAGCATTATCAGCTTCTTGTCCTTTTGACCATACCACAATTGCAGTATTATACATATTGCTAGCCTTGTTCAACAATGCTGTATACTGTTCCGAAATACTATATTCTTCAAAACTCCAATCAGAGCCTCCATCAGATTTTTGGTAGGTTGCAATTTTGGCTCCAGCACCTCCGTGCATATTCCATGAAGACTGTACCCAATCGCTACCATTCTTCTTGAAAATAAATACATAACCAGTTTGAGCAGAATTGGCTTCAAGTTTCCAGATTCCATATTCAGGGGTCGCATTACCGAAAGCACTGACGCGTGCTCCATCCGCCATATTTTTCTGCGTAACAACGCCAACAGGGTATAGTGTACCGTTGATATTAACCTTGATAGTTAATTCATCAGCAACTTCACCTGCCTTTTCAAAAGTAAACAAAGCTTTTTCCTTGTTGGCTGTAAACGCATTAGCTGAACCCAACTGCTGTTGAATTGATCCGGAAGGGTCTACCGTTACGTAATATGCTGCATCGCGCACATTTTTAACGTAATAATAATGTTTTTCAGTGTCAGTAGACAACTTCACAGGTAAATCCGTTGTCTGTGCCTTAGCTACCCCCCCCATCATACAGAAGAGGAGCAACAACAAATAAGTAAATTTGTTCATATAAGATAGATTAATTAAATGAGTTCGAAGGTTGTTGTGGGGCAGTGGGACGTAAGATAGGAAAGAGATAGGATAGGAAAGTAAGGTAAAGTAAAGTCCTGTCTGCCTAAGGCATACGATTGAGCAGTACAGGCAAGGCAACCTGCTGTATACAACCGTTATATTGTCAACATTGCATAGTGTTAGTTCGACTGTACAAAAGGCAGATGAATCAAACAAAAAATGAAATGCTGTGTTAATTTTCTTGAGAGCGGTGCAAATGTAGATATTTTGCCAATTACAACCAAATAAAAAGCGGATATTTTTGAAAAAAAACTAAAAATGAAGGAAACCGACGAAAAAAAGGTGCATTTCGAGGCAAATAGAACTATAAAAAACGCATGGTGCAGACGGTGACACTGCGTCAGCGTCCGCACCATGCGTGGTGAAGCAAGTAGACTACCGCAAAACTAAAATTTCAGGAGTTCCTCAATGAGCATTCCTAACAAGTGCTTGAAGTCGTTGGTGTATGGCATGAGGGCGTCTGTAGCCTATTCCGCACATGCCCAACCCTCGATGGTGCCCGTTTCCGATGAAAAGTTTACCCCAATTTTGTGAATTGGTCGCGCATCGGCCTCGTACTCGCGCGCATAGCCTTTGTCCTCAATCTGCTGCAAAGCCCCGGCAGCCGTGCCATCGAGCTTGAACTCAAAGATATAGACAAATTGCGGCGTTTCGATGACGCAATCCACGCGTCCCTCGCTCTGCTCCTTTTCAATGTACACGGTATAGACGCTCATGAGTCGCAGCAACAGATAGAAGGTGTATTGGAAATACCGCTCGCGCTCACGCTCCTCGTCCTTGCGGCGCATGGTGTAAGGAATGCTGGCCAGGAAAGCCGTGAGCATTTGGCGGAACTGGTCGAGTTCGCCGTCCTCCAGGGCAAATGCTAGGTCCTGTGCCGTGTTGCAGCTGTCCTGTCGCGATTGCAGGTAATTGTTGGCCACCATGGTCAGGAATCCACTCTTAACTTCATTGTTCGGAAAGTCAAGTCCGAAGGTGTTGCGCCGTTTGTCGTAATGTTTAATGGTCAAGTAACCGCTTTGGTAAATCATCGGCAGCGGATATTCTGCATCTGCCTTGTAATTGACAAATTCATCCAAACGGTAATACTTTCCCGTTAGTTCGTCAATGCCCTCGTTGAAGTGGTTCATCAGCCGAATCAGGTAAGTGGGCGTGCCGGTGGCGAACCAAAAGTCGCGGATTCTTTTGCTGTCAAAGGCATTCAATACACTGAATGGATTGTAAATATCCGTCATGTTTTCGCTGAAATGATAACCATCGTATTGCTTTTTCAGCTGCAGTTTCATTTCCTCTTCCGTACAATTCTCAGCCTGCGCCATTTCGCGAATGGATTCGGCGAATTGCGTGTGCAGTTCTTCTTCGGTAATGCCACATAGCGCCTCGAACTGCTCGTACATACTGATATCCTTTGGCTGGTTGAATCCGCTGAATACGCTGACTTGCGAGAACTTGGTGACACCCGTCAGGAACACAAAGCGCAGGTAGGCATCGCTTTGTTTGAACACGGAATAAAAGGCTTTGAGGGTTTCGCGGTTCTTGTCCATCAATTCCGGATCTTTTTCCAGCACATCGAGCAGAGGTTTGTCGTACTCGTCCACCAGCACTACCGCTCCACGTCCCGTTTGTTGGTAAGCCTCCTTCAGAATGCGTTCAAAGCGCGAAGCCAGATTGAAGTCAACTTCCGGCACAATATCGTATTCCTTTTCCCAATCATACAGATAGCCTTCTATCTTCATAGACAAGGCATTGGGCACATCGAAATTCATGCCGTTGAAGTCGAAATGAAACACTTTATGCACGTGCCAATCCTTCACCAACTTATCAATCTTCAGCCCCTTGAACAGTTCCTTTTTTCCCTCGAAGTAAGCGCGCAGGGTGGAGAGGAGCAGACTTTTACCGAAACGGCGGGGACGACTCAGAAAGTAAGTCTTTCCTTCTGTGGCAAGGGCATAGACCATGTCGGTTTTGTCCACATAAACAAAGCCGTTCTTAATGATATGTTCAAAAGTTTGTATGCCAATCGGATATTTCATGATGCAATCTCTTTGTCTGGGTGAATAAGGTTATGTGGGATGCAGTGGTTGAACGTAGACAAAGTTATATAAAAAATGAGATTTATCACTGCTCAGCTACAGATATTCTGCGCAAAGATATCGTATGAACTGCGCAATAGATTCGTAGGGATAGACCGATATACCCCTTCCAACGTCTGGTTTGGCAGGTGAATCTAACTGAAATGGTATATCCCTATTTCACTTTTTTTCGGCTGTGGAAAACGTGAAGGAATGCCCATAAATAAAGGGATGAACCGATGTTTGGAACTGTGGAAAACTTTTGAGGTGCGATATCAGGTGGCGAAAAAAATTGGATTTCGGGGGACACGTGTTGTATCTTTGCACCTACTTATAGAAGTCGTCTAAACTTTTCTGACGAAGATTTGATATGGAGATTTATCTCTTCTAAATTCAATCTTCACCTTTCTTTTTGGCCGTTTTTTGACCTTTCATCAGTCGTGTAGCTCGCTACACTCCTTCTTCAAGGCCCAAAAACGCCTCAAAAATTAAGGCAAATCTTGAATTTCATAAAAGTTCAGACGACTTCATAAAGCAGGATCATATCAACCTGTTTGATGAAAAAACAACAGATTCCTTATTTATTCTGCGTTCTTTGACATATTGTGACAAAAGAAAGTAAGGCAGGTAGGCCTGTCTGAAACCTATGTACGAAGCCATGTTGTTGTGATGAAAATGCAACTGTTAAGTAGATATTGAATCAATGTCAATACCTACCAACAAAAACACGGATGGTACGAGTGAGAACGCAAGGTTCCGCACACGCACAATCCGTGTTGCGTGAAAGCGGTACGGCGTATTACAATTCACACCGTACCATAAAGAGATTAGGAAAGGATGGTTACTTCTGGTAGCACTTTACGCGCTTGCCATCGTAGCCTACCGCCATGATGTAGCTGGCATTTTCACTTGAGGGGAAGAGCACATGCGTTTTGGCTGACGACATAGCAGCATCGCCCAAACCAAACATTGAAATGCGGATAAGTTTGCCCTCGGCATTGTAAGTTTCGTAAGCTACAGCACCCGGCCACTTCGTGTTGTCGACGCATACACGGTTCTCTTCGGGCGTGCATCCCGTACCTACAGTACCTTCGGCCAACTGCACTTTGTCGCGGAAGTTACGCCAGTTGTAAGCGTTGATGTAGTTCAGCGCAGCAGGAGCTTCGGCATAGTTTTTCGAAGCTACATACGCTTTGAGTTCGTCAATCATGGGCTGAGTAATGATGAGCCAGCCTCGTGAATAGTCCTCGATGAACGCTTTGACCGGTTTGAGCAGACCCGCCTTTTCGAAGAAGGGCAGGAAGTTGATTTTCGAAGCATCGCAGAAACGCTTCATCATTTCAATCTGCTGCTTGCCCGAAGTGTTGAACTTCTGTGCATCGAAGTCTGAACGATACGATTCAATCATGCGGCCAAAAGCGGTGGGCGAAGCCTTGCACTCCTCAGTGTAGAGCGTGAGCTGCCAGAAAGGAACGACCTTGACAAAGTGGTCGAAGTTGCGGCTCTTGGTGGTAATCATACCGAGGTTGTTGCCGTTTTCGTCCTGATCGTTTACTTCTACATTATTGAAAGCCGAACCATGATAGTCAGGACCATCCTGCAACTGCCACTGCACGCCTTTGCGCACCCCCTCTTCAAGGTAAGCATTGAAACGGCCGCCGCGCATCCAACTGTAGTCGTTGACACCCGACTGCTCGTCCTCGAGGCGGTGGTGTCCGTTGCCAAAGGCTGAAGTAGCACCCAGTTTGTGTTCTACCCAAGCCGAATAAATGTTGTTCGTCGTTTCACCACAGCCCGGCCACTTGAAGCCCGGTGTGATTTGGTTTACATGACCCAATTCGTGCGCCATGCCCCAGAAGCCGAAGTTGTTCGGGTTAATCCATTCGTTGAAGCTTCCGAAAGCTGCAGCTGCACCCGTGCCGTCGGCAAACATACCACCGCTTACCGGACGTGCAAACTGATGGTTCTTCGGTTCCTTGTTCATTTGCGGCAAGCCCATGATTTCGCGTTCGCGGTAAATGAGCGAGTCGTAAATGATAGCCAGTTTTTCTGCATCCTGCAACTTTACACTCTTCGCATTAGCCTTCGGCACAACCACGTGCAGACGCTGCGTGATGAAGTCGAAGTTGTCGCCAGGACCATTGGCCAGCATTTTTTGCCAGTCGGCATTTTTGTGGCGGGCAGCATCAAAGTAGCCCTGTTCCGTGGCTAAGGCAAAGTGCAATTTCACCTTCGGAGCACCCTCAGGCTGGCTGGCATAGTAAAGCACATAAGCATTACCGCGATTGGCCGCCTTGATGACGTTTGCACCATTTTTCAGCGGATAAGACGATTCGGGCTGTCCGCTGCTGGCGATGTCCTTGGCATTGCTGAAATCCTTGATACACAGGTTTACCGGATAGTCAGCACTGATGCCTTCGGCAAATACCACGATGACATCGTCCTTCTTAAAGTAAATACCCGTGGGGTTTTCGTAGGGATCGTATCCGGCACTGGTTTTCAGCTTCTGCTGCAAAGTGCCACGGTTCATGTAGCAGCTGAATTCGCCCACACGGAACTGCGTGCTGTAATTGCCCTGAAGCAGGTTGTAGGCCAGTTGGCGGAGGTAAGGATGGCCAATTTTTACCAAGTCAGCTTCGGAAGATATGCCCTTGAGCGAAGTGCAAAGCGCATCGGCAAAGTATTCGCTGAGGCCCGCTGTAAGTGAAGCGTTGTATTGGTAAAAAGCCATTTCGGCACACGATACAAAGTTTTTGCTGCCATCATTGCCTGCAGTGTTCACCTGGATGCGCACCTTCTTTACCTGGTCGATACCCTTTTCACCCAACAGAATGGTAGAAGATGAATTCTTCTTTTCACAATCGGCTTTAGCCACAGATTTCCATTCGTTCGGTTTGTCGGCCGTAGCCACAAATACTTCGACCTCGCCAAATGTGCCGTTGGGGCTGCCGGTACGCGGTGTGTAAACCAAGTAGTCAATGTGAGCAGCTTCCTTGAGCGTATAGGTCAGGTTTTGCGGCAGCGAGCAACCACCCCACGACGAGTGGTAAATGGTAGAAGGATCGCCGTCGTAACTCAGTTCGATGCCCTCGCCCGGCTGTTCAGATTCAGCTGTAGCCGAAGCGATAGGCAACATGATGTCGGCCATCGATGCTGCAGAAGTGTTGGGCAACTGACGAATTACGAGAGGACGGCTGATTTTGCCATCAGCACTTTTCAACGTGAAATGAGCCAAACGCGGCTGCGTGGCATCATAATGCGGTGTGCAGAAGAAAGTATAGTTTCCGTTGGCTTCGGCGCGCGGAGTAACCCAGGTGGCATCCTTGCCGGCTTCAAGGGTAAATTTGCCAGCATTGGTTTGCAGGGCAACATTGGCAAAGGGAGTTTCGTACGGTACGTCGACGGTGTCTTTGCTCAGAAGCAGTGCCGGTGATTTTTCGGCATCGGTGGTGAGCTGAAGGCCCTGCGCAAACAGAGGCGAAGGCAGTAAGGCCATGCAAAGGCTTGCGCCGGTAAGCAGGTATTTCATGAGAATGATGTTTTGTTTGAATAGTAAAAATGTTGAAAGAACAGGCATTAAGCCACAACTACCTTGCTACCGTTGACAACATAGATGCCAGCGGGCAAGTTCAGACGGTGTGTACCAGCTTCGATGGTGCCGCGATATACGGAAGCACCGGCAGCGTTGTAGACACTGACAGCAGCGGCGCGTTCAGTTTCGATGCGCAATGCACCACGTTCGCCATATACGCTGAAACCTTCAGTTTGCGTTGTCGGAGCCTGTTCAATACCGGTGGGAGAGCCCACGGTGAAAGGTGCGGTGCGGAATTGGTAGTTGCCAGAGTTGTCTTGTACTTTCAGAACTACGCCCTTGTGCGAGGTGAGGAAAGTGATTTTGCGGCTACTTTCGGCGTAATCAGTGCCCTTAACCAACTCCTGTCCTTCGGCATTGGTCAGCGTGTATTTTGCGAAAGTGCTCAGTCCCCAACCATTCTTGTTGATATAGGGAGCGAGGTCAACCTCCTTGTTCAGCTCATAGCGTTCTCCAAAGTCGAAGTCGGTTTGGGGCTGGTAGTTTACTTTTACAGCCTGTCCGCTGATTTTCAGAGCCGGCATGGAGTTCAGGAAGAGCGCATTGTCGTTGAGGTAAACAAAACGGCAGGTGTTCTTGCACTTCACATCCCACAGCACCTCAGTCAGTTTGTTGTGGTCGGCCGAGAGCGTCTGCAACTTGGGACTTCCCTTAGAAAGGTCGAGTTTTGCCAACTGATTATGTTCTACCCATACATCTTCGAGCAAAGGCATGTTGGCCAGGGTGAGTGTTTTGATTTGGTTGTTTGCCGCACACAAACTACGCAGCATGGCATTGCCCGAGAGCGTAAGGTTGCGATACTGGTTGTCTGAAATCCACAGGGTTCTGACCTCAGAAAGCAAGGACGAGGAAATGGTAGAACTCAGTTTGTTGTGTTGCGCCACAAGGTAATGCGGTCGCACCGTATTAGCCATGCGCAAGCCCGAAGAGCCAAGTTCATTGGCCGCTACGTTGAGGTCGGTGAGCTCAGTCAGCGTTGAACCCGCAAACGAGGTGAGGCGATTGCCCTGTAAGTCGACGCTTTGTAGTTTTGTGCATTTGGCCAAGTCCATTTTCGCCAGTTGGTTGTCTGCAGCGAGCAAGAACTTCAGTTCGGGAGCTTTAGTTACGTCGAGATTCGTGAGCGCGTTTCCCTGCAAGTAAAGTGCAGTGAGTGAACCTTCGGTGGTACTGATGGTCAAATCGGTGTGTTTCACTGTCAGGTTTTGCAGTGTGCCCGATGCCGTGAGTGTTTCGGTTTGGCCGTCGCCCCAGGTAAGGGTGAGTTTCAAGCCGGGGTTGACGGATAGTGAAATCTGTTTGCCAACTTCGAGCGCAGTGGTGAGTTTTACCTCGTCGGCTCGCACGGGGCCGGCTGCAGCAAAGAGCAACACGGAGGCCATGAGTGTGGACAATTTTTTCATAAAAGTAAAAAAGGGTATAGCAGCAAGCGCCGAAATGGCGTTTGCCTAGGTTGATGGTTAGATGTTTTCTTTAATTAGCCTATAGGGGGTTCTTTATTTCATGGAGATTTTTCAGATGAATAGTTTGATAGAATTATCTAAACTAATTTTCAATATCGACTTCTTGTAAATCATCATGTTTTGAACCACCCTTAATTGATAACGAGCACAAGGTCGTTGGCCGGACTGTAAGTTATTTTGTAACGGTAGAGCAGGCGAACCGCATCGGATTTACCAGAATGAAGGGTTCCGGTGGTGAGGTCGTAGACCGATTGGCAACGCGGACAACTGAGTTTTTCGCGTGCCGAAAAATCTAAACTACGCTGGATGAGGTCGTGCTGATAACAAGTGGGGCAAACGAGGTCGTAGGCCACGGGCTGCTGACCCATGTTGAGGTCGGGCAGAGAGGGCGTGCCGATGACAAAACCGGCTAAACATTCGGGTCGGCCGTAGGCAGCCAGGGCAGTAAGGGGATAAGTGGCGTTTTGGCCTTCGGCATCGGAAAAGTGAAAATGGGTGGTGCCGATGGTTACGCGGCAGAACATGCCGGGATTGTTGAGCGCTGTGTAAAGGGGATGAACGGCTGTGACGGGGGTGAACTTCAGAAAAGCGCGTGTAGTGGCGTAATATTCGTCGGAACATCCGGGCAACAGCATCGAAACAGCCCATAAAGACAGGGCGAAACGTAAAGCGCGAATGCGTGACCTTATTTGCATACCTATTTATAAAGAGAGAAAAGAAAAAGTCTTCGGCTGTCGGCCGGTAATATTATCAGGAAATGGCCGGCCGGAATGTAGATGCATTCTAAACCGATACGGAAAAAAGTGCGATTAGTGAGTTGGCTAACCTGTTGGTATTAGCTGTTGGGCATTCCGCTTGCAGGTAGCACTTGGATGGCAAAGGTAATTGAAAGGAAAGGTACTGCAAAGAAAATGACTCATTATTTTTAAGAAAGGGTTTAAATTCATGTTGTGTAAGTGGCGTGTTAAGAATGCGGATGCTTTTCCTAAGATTAGGATGCGGCTCGGCCATGCCGAATGAAAACTTTCGTTTTCCTTTGGCATTGCACTCACCTTTCACTATCTTTAAATAAGATAGGATGCGGCTCGGCCATGCCGAATGAAAACTTTCGTTTTCTTTTGGCATTGCACTCACCTTTCACTATCTTTGCAACTGATTAAATAGCAACTGATAGAACCCGAGACCTTGGGATAAACTTTTAAATCTTAACAACCTAATATATTTTTTACTTTGCAGGACGAGAAAATTGTGTAGCAATGAACTATGCCCGATATATTCATAACTTATTTTGAATATGGACTACGCTGAGATGCATTGTGCAAATGGAATCGTTCGGCTTATTTATTTAACCTATTTCTATGTTTCAAAAATTACTTTCTGTTTGGCTGCTCGCCTGCCTGACGTGCTTTACAGCATTGGCCGGCGAACCAGTGATTAGCAATGGCAACCAGACGACATGGTACTTTCTGCGTTTCATGAAAGGACAAAATGTGCTGGAAGCAAAAGCCAATGGCGCGGAAGTGAAAACCGCCGGATTGACAGGTGCTGATGCACAACTTTGGAAAATTGAAGGCTCGGAAGCTGAAGGCTATACGCTGACGGCGAAAAGCGGTCAGGTGCTGTATACAACCACCACACAAAAGGAAGGACGCTTTCATGCTGCTGCGCAACCTCAATCGCAAAATACGAAGTTCGTGTGGAGCACGTCGACTTGTGCAGATTATCCCGGCAGTTATGTGCTTTCGCCTAAGGCTAACACCGGCGTGTTCATGAACCAATGGGGTGGTGCCGGTAACAACATGCCCCTCGGACTTTGGAATGCACAAAATGACCCGGGCAATGCCTTTGAATTTGTTAGCTACGAAGAGTGGCAAAATTCACTGCCGAAATATGCCTTGATTCCTTATCCTAAAAAATTGACCGAGGGCGAGGGTAAACTGGAGGTGAAGTCGCTGAAAGGTTACTGCTGCGACGACGCTGCGGCTAAACGTTATACCGCCGATTGGGCTGCTCAACTGAAACGCACCGCCGGCATTGAACTGAAGCCGACAGAAACCGCCGGAGCAAACTGCCTGACGATGACTACCGATGCCAAACTGAAGCACGAGGCCTACACGCTGAAGATTACTACAGACAAGGGTATTCAAATTACGGCAGCCGACAGCACCGGTTTCTTTTACGCACTTCAGACGTTGAAGCAGTTGTTGCCCAATGCCATTTACGGCACAGAACTCAAGGCTGAGGCTGCATGGTCGCTACCCTGTCTGGACATTGTCGATGAACCTCAGCTGGGTCACCGCGGTTTTATGCTCGACATTGCCCGTCACTTCTTCTCGAAAGCCGAAGTGAAACGCGTACTCGACGTGATGGCCGCTTATAAAATGAACCGTTTTCACTGGCACCTGACCGACGATCAGGGATGGCGCGTTCAAATTCCCGAATATCCTCTGCTCACCGAAGTGGGTAGCATCCGTAAGGGTTCATTTACGAATGCCGGAGGTCCCAAAAAATTCTTCGACGACACGGAATATGGTCGCGGCATGTGGTATTCGCTCGACGATTTGCGCGAAATCGTGGCCTATGCCAAAGAACGCCAAATTGAAATTCTCCCCGAAATCGACCTGCCCGGACACATGGTGGCCGTTGTGGCATCGTACCCCGTGTTCTCATGCGATCCTTCGAAGAAATATGAAGTGCGCATTGACGGTGGTATTTCAAAGGATGTGCTGAACATTGGTAAAGACACGACGGTGACTTTCCTGAAGTGCGTACTCGGACACATTGCCGAAGTGTTCCCCTATCCGTATGTCCACATTGGTGGCGACGAATGTCCCACCGACCAGTGGGCAAACAATCCCGACTGCTTGAAGCGCGTGAAAGACAAAGGTTTGAAGGGTGTGCACGAACTGCAATCGTGGCTCGTTGAAGAATTGGGCCTTTTCCTGAAAGATAAATACAATAAAGACCTCGTGGTGTGGGACGAACTGCTGGCACACTGGACGACCGACAACAAGGTGAAGCCCGTCGTTATGGCATGGAATAGCATCGGCCACAGCGCGCAAGCCGCCGATAAAGGTTTCAAGAGCATTGTAGTGCCTTACCAGTCGCTTTACCTCGACTTTATGCAGGTGCCCGACGACCAGACTGACATCAACGAAGGTTATCAGGGAGGTTGGAGTGCTTCGCACGTCAATACCGTTGAAGAAGCCTATATGCTGAACCCCGTGGCATCGCTTCAGGGACGCGAAGACTATTGCGTAGGTGTGCAGGGTAACCTGTGGACCGAAACCTGTTCCGATTCGTTGCAACTTGAATACCAGCTCTTGCCCCGTATGCTGGCACTCAGCGAAACAGGTTGGCTCCCCGCCGCCGAAAAGGATTGGGCAGGCTTCTATCACCGCTTGCAAAGTCACGACGAGGTGCTCGGAACGATGGGTTACACTTTTGCCAAGCACTACTTTATTCCCACGCAGCGCACCGAAGCCGAAGTGGCCATCGACGAGGCACAGAGCATACTGAAAGCCTCGCTGCCGGGTAAGCCCGGTTTCCCGGCTCAGGCAGCTTTCGACAAACTTGATGAGGCCTGCAAGCAAGCCGTGGCCGATGCCAATGACGCCAATATTCAGGTTTTGCAAAAAGAAATTGCTGCTTACAAAAAGGCACCTATTACACAGCCCACAGCTGGCAAAATCTACCAGTTAGTTTCGGCTTCGACCTATTTCAAAGCCAAATATGCCGGTTCAACGGCTTATACGAACGGACGCAGCATTCGCTTCCACTACACGCCTCAAACAGAACCCGAAGAACTGTGGCAGTTTGTAGCCAAAGGTAACGACTGGCTGCTTGTAAACATGGCCGATGGCAAGCAGGTGACTTTCCCGAATGCCAATGGAGCCAACCTGACGCTGGGCGAAAACGGAACCTCAGTTCGCATTGACCTGGCTACAAAAGCTTCGGCACAGTACACTTATGTGCCCGGAGCCGTAACGATTTCGGCTGTGATGGGTTACAACACCGCCAATGTGCGTCGCTTCTACGGCGATTGCACCGGTTTCGTAAAGGCTGATGCCAATGGTGCCATTTGCTTCCCCGGTACTTGGTACATTCGCGAAGTAACTGACTTTACGGCGCAACTTGCCGGATTGGTAAAGAAAGGACAGTATGTGCTGCTCAACAGCACTCCGGGCGAAACGGGCGAACCTACGGCCGACGCGCTCGACTTCCTGGCCAACGAAGTGGTTACGCCGGCTGCAGCAGCTGTGAAGGAAGGCAACGTAACGCAGGAGGTTTACACCAAATACCTTGACCTCTACGCTGAATTTATGGCCATGCCCCGCACCTCGGCTGCCGAAGGATTGGACGAAGGTTACTACTACCGCATTCGCAATGCTTACTTCACCAATTACTATGCAGCGGTGAATGCTTCGGGCAACGTAGCTCCGAAAACTTTGGTAAACAATGACAAGAGTTTCTACTGGGTGGTTAAGAAAAACAACGATGGCTCAGTGAAACTGACCAATGCCAAGACTGGTAAAACGGCTTATCCGGCAAATACAACGGCTGATGCCAATGTGATGATGGGTAAGGATTACGACTGGATGCTCGAAGAAATTACCACCGACCAGGGACAGAGCGGCATTGCCATTGTTGAGGAAACAGGCGCATTGAGCTGGTACACGAACCCGAGCAACTGGGCAAACAATGTGATTATGAAGCCCAAGGATTGGGGTGCTTCTATCTGGACGTTCGAAAAGCTCGACATTGCAGTAGGTATCACAGCTCCGATGGTAGACAACAATCAGCAGCCTACGATTTACTACGACTTGCAGGGACGTCGCGTAGCGAATCCCACGAAGGGCATCTTTATAACCAACCATGGCGAAAAGGTGCTGAAATAAGCCACTTGCACTAATTTAATATTAAAAGGAAAGGACCCGAGGTTTATTGATATGAACCTCGGGTCTTTTTTTTGGCCATCAACCGAGCCTCCCGATGGCATTTTTCATGCAAACCCCCTCAGCAAACATTTCGGGTTTACGTTTTTCGCTATTGACCCGATAGCAAGCCGTCTTAAAAAATCACGCTTATTCACGCTTGTTTCGTTCGTGGCATTTTAAGTAGGTGTTCAAAATTATTTTATATAATTCTATCGAAGTATTTTTACTTTGCATTACGTTCTTGCACCGCATTTGTTTGCCCTGCGCTCAGTCACATAGCCCGCTATGCTCCTTCGCACAGAACAAACAACTACGGCACAATAACGCAATTCAAATGTAAAAATAATTTTGAACACCTACTTAAAAAACAGCCTTAACGCTTACGTTTTGCCCATAAGACAGCCATACTTGGGCAAAAGTTGCTAACTTCGCGGAAGAATGCCTGACAGAATTATGCCAATGACCGCATTCTCATTCTCTTCTTCATACTCACATCCTATTTATCCCATCATGAAACGTTTGTTTGCTTCCATATTATTCACTTGCTGTTTGCCCACGGCATTTTTGTCCGCAGCCACTCCCATACTGTTGAAAAACAGCCACGCTGTGCAGCCCGGCATCGAAAAGGTTGAGGCCGTGCAACGCTATTCGGTGAAGAAACGCCTCACTTCGCTGCTCGACGACGAACTATTCGACCATTCGCAAGTGGCACTTTATGTTTACGACCTAACCGACAACGAACTCCTGTTTGCCCACAACGAAAAACAGCGGATGCGTCCGGCTTCGACCGAAAAAATTGTGACAGCCGTGGCCGCCCTTTATCATTTAGGGGCCGACTATCAGTTCAGCACCGACCTCTATGTGCAGGAACTGGGCGGCGGTAAGGCCCGGGTGTGGATTCGTGGCGGCTACGACCCGCTGTTCGATGCCTCCGACCTCGAAGCCATGGTGCAGCAGCTGAAGCGTTTGGGTGTGAAAAGCATCGATGGCGCAGTACGCCTTGATGTGAGCATGAAGGACAGCAAACAATGGGGATGGGGGTGGTGTTGGGACGATGATGAAGTGCCCCTCACCCCCTTGCTTTACCGCAACAAAGACGAGTTCGTGAGCCGCATGACCACGGCACTTAACAGCAGCGGACTGGCGTGGAACGGATTTACGAAACTCGAAAAAGTGCCGGCCGACGTGGTCTGCGTGTGTCGGCGTTCGCACCCCATTGACGGTGTGCTGCACCCCATGATGAAGGACAGCGACAATTCGATGGCCGAATCTCTGTTCTATCAGTTGGCTGCAGCAAGCAAACAGGACGGTGCCGGGCGCAAACAGGCCGTTCGGCGCATTCATACGGTGGTTGAAGCCACGGGGCTGAATCCCGACGATTACCAGTTTGCCGATGGTTCGGGCCTTTCGCTCTACAATTACCTGAGTGCCGAATTACTCGGCCGGTTGCTGGCTTTTGCCTATCGTAACCCCGACATCTACGACCCCCTGCTCCGTTCGTTGCCCATAGCCGGTACCGACGGCACACTGCGTCGCCGCATGCAGCAAACCGAGGCTGCAGGCAATGTGCGAGCCAAAACGGGCAGCGTCGAAGGAGTGAGTTCGCTGGCAGGTTATTGCACAGCTCCCAATGGGCACACACTGTGTTTCAGCATACTGAATCAGGGTGTGTCGCGTTTGTCGATGGGGCGTCGTTTTCAAGACAAAGTGTGCGAAGTGCTTTGCACGGAGTAGTGCGCAGCATGAATTTCAGGTTTGTCTTGAAAAGCAAAAAAACGTTGCATTTCTGCTGAATATGCGCATATTTAAAAGAAAATGAACATTTCTTACAAAAAGATGCTTGAATTATTTGCATAATAGAAAATAGTAAGTACCTTTGCCAAACAGACAACCAAAATTACTTGGCACAATGCATTTGCTTCTTGACCTAACCAAAATAACACAAATGCGGCATGCCACTTTTCATTTTGTCTGATATTCCAAGCATAAATACTCAATTATATAATAGAAGTTTTACTAAAACCTACTGTGTTATGAATAAACTTTTACTCACACTTGCTGCTGCCGGTATGTTGACCACTGCAGCTACAGCTCAGGTTTCTCCCTTGTCGATGACTGCCCAGCGTATGGTTCCCAGCCATCGTCAAATTACTGCCAAGGCTCTTCAGCCCAACAAGGCTTTGCAATTTGATGCTTCGGGTATGAAGCAACTTCATAGCTTGTCGCTCAACCGCGATTTGCGCATTGACGATGCCAAGCGTTCGCACAAGGAACTCAGCTACCAGGTAAATGGTGACGAGGCCACCCAATGTTATACTGGTCAACTTAAACTTGGTGCCGTTACCGGACTCACTGGTTATGGTTTCTATCAAACTTATTTTCAGGATATGATTTCGCGCTTGAAGGGTAACACCATCAGCGAAATTCAGTTTGTTGCTGCCGAAGGTAGCTACCGCAATGTTCACGTGGTAATTCTTGAAGCAGACCCTGTTAACGGTCAAGTGGCTGTGGTTTGGGAGTCTGAAACACTCAACAACATCAAGACCATTCAGGGAGAAAAGATAAATGTTAACCAAATTCCTTGCGATTACGAAATTACCGGCGAAGAAAAAATGTTGATGATTGGCTGGTTTGCCGAACAGGTGTCGAATCCTGCCATGTTGAACGCAGTGGGTTACCTTGACAACACTCAGCAGGGCTATGGCTTTAGCTTCTTCGGTTTTGTTAACGGAGGATTGCAGTTGGGTCAGTCAATTGCTAATGCCGGTTGGTCGATTGATGGCGCAACTACGGTTACTATGGCTTCGCACATTGTGGTTAAGACGCAGGGTAACTCTACCATCAAGGACAACGATATGATGGCTGTTAGCAGCGGTGTAGTTCGCGCTAACGTAGCCGGTAAGGGTGGCGACGTACAGGTGAGCATGACCAACATGGGCTTGGATCCCATATCTTCATTTGAATACCAGTTCGAATGCGATGGTGAAACCAAGACGAACAAGTTCGAATTCGAAAAACCCATGCCTTTCTATAGCGTAGGTACTTTCAACCTGCAAGCTGCTGTGGGTAAGGCCGCAGGTGCCAAAGAAGGTAAATTCACCATCACGAAGGTTAACACCGTAGCCGATGAGTATGCCGACAACAAAGATAACGAATTGGCCTACAACGTCGTAATGATGGAAAAGGGTTACAAGCGTACCCCCGTTGTCGAAGAGTTTACCAGCGTAGGTTGTGGCTACTGCCCCTTCGGTGCTGCCGGTATGAAGCGTTTGCACGACACTTACGGCGACGAAGTGGTGCTGATTGCCGCTCACAGCCACATGACTCAGCAGCTGCAGGACCCCATGCACGATGCAGAATATGCCAAGATGGGTATTAATCAATTCCCCACTGCGCTCATTAACCGCCAATATCAGGGTCACCCCTATTTCGACGCTGTTCCTACGGCTGAAAAAATTGCAACTTCAGACGTTTGTGAGGCTGACATGACGATTAAAGTAGGCGCTGCTCCTGCTAACAAACTGGTGAAGACCATCGACGTAACGACCACCCTCAATTTCGACTTCGACGTGAAGGCTGGCGACTATAGCATGGTTTATGCACTGACCGAAGATGGCATTACGGGTGTACGACAGCTCACTTATCTGCCTGGCATGGTTGACCAGAATATGGAAGTGAATCCCGGCTATACTCGCGATCAGATTATTGAAGCCATGGCCGAAGGCGATCCCTATTTGATTGAAGTGTTGAAAGACGGTAAGAAGGATAAAAATGGTAACTACTGGTCAGAACCCACGTACGATCACGTATCTCGCGGTGTAACCAACGCCGATGGCCAACATCCCGACAACCTGCCTGCTGCTACCAAGAACACTCCGATTGAAGTGAAGGCTAAGGTAAACATCCCCGCTACGGTGAAGGATAGAAAGAACCTCAAGGTGGTTGCCATGTTGATCGATAACAAGACGGGTATTGTTGTAACCGGTCGTCAGGCTGCTCCCAGCACCACTTCAACTCCTTCAGCTATCGAAGAAGTAGGTGCAGACGCTGCACAAATCACTGTAGCTGATGGTGCTTTCGTTGTAAAGGCCAACAAGGCTGAAGCCGCAGTTTACAGCCTCGATGGCAAGCTCGTTAGCAGCGCCACTGTTGAAGGCGAAGCCTCTCTGCCTACTTTCGGCAAGGGTGTATTCGTAATCACCGTGAAGGCTGACGGCAAGGTTTACTCTCAGAAAGCTACTTTCTAATTCAGTAGCGTAAATCACCGACAGAATAACTGCAAGTTTTAGTGCGCAGTTATTTAAAATACAAATCTGCATTCCGTTTGAAAAAGCGGGATGCAGATTTTTTTGTAAGTATGCGTAATATTCAAGTGAAAAACCACATTGACTCCCTTTCACGCATTACGTTCCCATATCGTATGGCATAATTAGTGAGCAGTTTAGCATCTGTTGGGTGAGCTATCAGTTGGGCTTCAACTTCCTTCCGTGTTTGTTACGTTCGTCCCGATTTTAATAAGAATCCTAATAAAGTTAAATACTTAAAGTCCATTTCTGTGTTCATTGCAGCGTGAAGCCCGTAGGCGATACGCAGATTTTGAGTTTCTTCTGAAAACGCTGATTATCAGCAATTCCGAGATTGTTGAAACAAGCTCGGAACTAATTTCGACAAGCTCGGAACTAATTTCAACAAGCTCGGAACTAATTTCAACAAGCTCGGAAC
>OHKQ01000340.1_pt1 | contig 25036 bp, 19 predicted proteins | sample 1568891 | NCBI WGS metagenome assembly OHKQ01 (sample SAMEA3879596, study PRJEB24766) | human gut metagenome | biome: human-associated habitat; feature: feces | place: USA | collected 1985/1987 | reverse complement strand
CCCGGCTGCGACATCTGCGTCATGAACAGCGTGGCCAACCTGAAGAGGTCCCTGGACTTCATCCTGGGGCACAGGAGGATCGACCTGTTCCTGGACAACGACAAGGCAGGAAGGGACACCTCCGAGGCGATCATCAAGGCCGCGCCTGGCATAGACGTCATGGACCACAGCGGAGAGTATGCCGGCTACGGCGATCTCAACGAGTTCCACACGAAGGAACCCATGGAATGAACTTCATCTTTAATTTTTACAGATATGGAACAGACACAAGAGAACAAGACAGCGGGAAAGAAAGAGATTTCCTACCCGAATTTCATTAAAGAGAGGCTCGACCGCATTCCGTGGGAAGAGCTTGAGGCATCCTACGGCATCAGGAAGGACTACATCCTCGGCAACGAGCAGGTGGCCAGGCAGCTGGCATCCGGCCAGGTGACGGACTATGTCAGATGCTACGCCAAGGTCGGCAACCTCACTGTCATCGGACCGATGGCGCTGCAGGCCAACTTCAGGAACGACAGGGTCGAAGTGAAGCACTTCACGGTCAACCCGAACCTCGACCTCAACGTCTACGGCGACGCCCTCCGCAGCGACAAGGTCGCGGAGAGGCTCATGGACACGTACGAGTACACCGTCAAGGACGACGAGGGAAAGGCGGTCCGCAAGGAGACCAGGCACTCGTTCGCCAACGGCGGCAGCCCGATAACCATCACGCGTCAGAACCCCGACGGAAGCGAATCGAAGACAAGATGCCTCGTGTCGTTCGACGGGTTCGTGAGGAACAGGGACGGAGAGATCATCCGCGGCACGCAGAAGCTTTTCCTCACGCCGTGCGCCGAGGTGCAGGCCTATCTCGAGAAGGTAGCCCCGACGATGTACGGCCACGAGTTCACGCCGGAACAGCGCAAGGCGCTTTCCGAGGGGAAGGACCTCTACATCGAGGACTTCAGGACGAAGGACGGGAAGACCTTCGACGCGGTCGTGCAGTACAACGCAGTGCTGAGGCAGGTCGTCAAGGTGGACACCCCGTTCTGGAGGGAGACCGTGCGCAAACGCAACGAGGCTTCGAGGACCGCGGCTCCGGAGAAGAGACAGGAGGCCGAGAAGAAGAAGGCCCCCGCAAGGAAGGAGGAAGCGCAGGAGACGGCTCCGAAACGGGCACGAAGAGTATAGGGATTCATTCACCGGGAGCGTCAGACAGGCGCTCCCTTGTAATATTCAGACCATGACAGCAATAGAGACACTCGCGAGGATGTATGCCGACCAGTTCATCGACAGGTTCGCATCAATCGAGGGACACTGGACGGAGCCTCTAGTGGATCCGTGCCGCCACCCTCACCAGAACATATCCGGCAACGCGTACAGGGGCTGCAACCGCAGCTTCCTGCCAATCATTGCCACCTTCCGCGAATACCGTCTGCCACTTTGGATGACAGTAGCACAGATGCATGACATGTCCGTCTGGCCGAAGAAAGGAACATCAGGAGTACCTGTATCGTTCACGGACATCTACATAAGGGACAGGACCGACGGGACGAAAAGCCGTGTCTCTGTGGAGCAGTATGACAAAATGAGTGCAGAAGAGAGGAATGAGAAGAACCTACAGAAAATCTTCCGTACTAAATGGTACAAGGTCTTCAATATCAGCCAGACCACATTTCAGGAGACCTATCCGGAATCGATGGCCGAGATCGAGCGCTATTTCGGTGCGGACGACGGACGGAGCATCAGCTCCGAGCCTCTAGACAGTATGATTGCAGGTAATGACTGGCTGTGTCCGATCCGTATTGACAACAACTACACTGCCGCAACCTACGACCGCGACAATGACGTCATAACCATGCCGCCAAAGTTCAGGTTCAACGACGACAGGGCGTTCTACGGCTCTCTGCTGAGGGAGATGGCCCGCTCGACTGGAAGCGAGATGCGGCTGGACAGAGGAATCTGGTCGGACCTCAAGGGGGACCTTGCTATGGAGGCGCTGGTCAGCGAACTGTCTGCGGCCTCTATGGGCGCCCTGCTCGGACTTGGAGTGACGATGGACGCAGGCTCGGAGCGTTTCTTAAAGTCGTGGGTAGAGTCTATCAATTCCTCGCCTCAAATTATTTATGACGCAGTCAGAGAGTCAGCAAGGGCGACAGACTGTCTCGGAAAAGTCCTAGGACTTGACATGGTCAAGGGTGTTGACATCACTCAAATCATGGCTCGTCAAGATGCGGAGAAGGCCGAGAAGTCCAGACGGAGGCAGGAGTCAAGAATAGCAAGGTCCCTTTCGGAGGGCACCGTAAAGATAAGTGGCCGAAGCAATGGAGGAAGAAGGATATGATAGGAATAATCGCCGGAGAGATAATAGGCTCTCCATACGGGAAGGAGAATATCCCCGACATAAACAGGATATTCTTTCCTCTCTTTGAGGACAATAGGGTGATTGATCCAAAGACATACCGAGAGCGTAACTATAAGGCGGCTCCTGGCAGGATAACTGATGCCGTACTGAAGCTTAGCGATAATGTCGAGTCTTTTACCGTCTCTAAGCAGGACAAGGGCGAAGCGATGTGCCAGGCAATAGTTATAGGACGTACGGACGCGCGTTTCGGTATGCCGACCGACAGGCATGATGAGACCGTGGCCGCATTCCTGAGATTCTTCCCTGAGTCCATGCACGGAGAGATTGCCGATGCCGCGGACGCGGCTTACCGGCTTGAGAGGAAACTGGGCGACACCCTCTTCGGGCAGATGGGACAGATAAACCCTCCCAGGCCGGAGGTTGTGTCCGCGATGCTCAAGGGACAGCTCGTGCCGGACCATGACGGGACATACACCAAGGGCGACGGCAAGGCGGACGACGGCATTGCCCTTCAGGGGGCGATATGTGCAGTTGGACAGTCCCGGTCCTGGGAGGAGGCAGTCAGGAGGGCTACCGCACTGGGAGGCAACAGCCCCCTTGTCGCTGCCCTCGCCGGAGGACTCGCCGAGATAGCCTTCGGTATGCCGGAGGATATGGAGTTCCGGGCGAAGGAGTATCTTAGCCGCGAGCAGCTGGCGCTCCTTCAGCGCGGAGAGAACAACGTCAGCGAGTCGAGAGTCAATGCGGGAGCGGATGCCCCGGGGGTAACGGAATCCGAGACACGCATATCCGTGTTCTCGCTTCCGGGTCGCACGAAGGTGTACGCCATACCTGAAGGACGCCCGGACATCGAGAAATCCATCAGGAAGGTGAATCCGGACAGCGTGTTCGTGAGCCGGGACGGGATGGACAGGATCGTCGAGAGGGTCAGCACGAGGCAGGACGCCGACGGGAAGACCCTCGGGGGCACTTTCGTCGACTCTCCCCGGCCTGAGATGAGACTGATGTATTTCCGCCTCAAGGACGGGAAGCTCTACTCGCCGTCAACCCTGCCGGAAGGCAAGGGATTCCCTCCGCTCGACACCAGGATGAAAACGAGGACCGAGTTTGCCCGTTTTGTGGGGGCAGCATCTGCCGTCCGCGATGAACAGGAGCGCAAGGTCGGCCACGACCCGTCTGCCGGGCATCTCCGGTTCGAATCCGCGTGGTATCTTGACATTGAGCGCGACAGGGTGCGGCTCTTCAAGGGCGACATGGCCTACGGTGAGTTCGGGCTGGACGACAAGGGACGTATGAGAGTAAACCAGAACGTGGTCGGTGGCCGTTTCGGTGGAGAGTATCGTCAGGCGGCTATGGACAACCAGAGAGTCTTCTATAAGAACGACGGACCGGCGGAGATCTTGGCAAAGATTGGCGAGAAATGTCTTGACGACGGATTCGTCCCGGATGAGGAACGGTCGTTAAAGTCCAACTACGAGACGATGATAGAAGACCTCTCCAGGATTGACGGAGAAATTCCCAGTGCGAGGCCAGTGTCGGATGAGGAGATGTCAGTGAGGACGGCGGCAACCAAAGTGAGGCGTGACTATGCGTCCTCATCAGAGGTAAGGACCTTCGACGAGGCCCTGTACGGTTCGATGCATAAGGGCGCGGTCTTCACCATAGGCCATTCCAACCTTCCGATAGATGAATTCATCGCAAATCTTAAGCGTAACGGAATCACCGTCGTCAGGGACATCCGCAGCTGGCCGCAGTCAAAGGCCTTTCCGCATTTTTGCAGAGAGGCTTTGAAGGATTCCCTGGAGAAAGCAGGGATAAGGTATGTCTTCAACGGCGACGTGATGGGAGGGCATATCAGACGGACCGCTCTTCCGGACGAGGGAGACGGAGTGCACTTCACCATGTCCGAGGGCGGATACGCGCAGCGAACGCGTGAGAATGCCGAGAAGGCGGACCTTACGGTCGCATTCGCGGCAGACTTCACCACGGCGGGAGAGAGACTGACGGAGAAGGCCGCAAAAGGGAAGATTATACAGATACCCATGGAGAAGGGGGCTTGTGATCCGAAGGTCATGACTTCCGACATACTTTCCTGCATGACAGAGAGGGAACGCTCCGCCCCGCTTGAAATCAACATCGCCGGGAACGGCATGGACACGTTCTCGGCAAGAGGATTCTCAAGGGAACAGGTGACGTCGGTCATCGTGTCGGTGATGAAGGAACTGGTGGAAACTGGAGGCATTGACATCCGTTCTATCCGGAGTGGCGGCCAAAGCGGAGCCGATGAGGCCGGCATCATGGCGGCCAAGACACTCGGCATCCCCGCAGAGGTACATGCCCCGAAGGGATGGCTGATGCGTATGGAGGACGGGAAGGACGTGTTCAGCGAATACGCCTTCAAGGAGCGGTTCGTCACAATGCCGCCGAGAGACCTGTCCTATGAGGAAATGGCGCGGACTGAAGGGTTCAGGAAGGTATATGACGAGATGGTCACGGACTCGCGTAAGGGAGAAAGGCAGGCCGTCATGTGTGCGGAGACCTCTCCGTCAGACTGCCACAGGTTCGCCTGCGTCGGGTACGCCCTGCATCACCCGTCACTTGTCGGGAGGCGGTTCAATCCGGTCGACGTGCAGCATATCAAACGCGACGGATCGACCATATCCCAGGAGGCGCTTGAGCGCAAGTTCTGCAGGGACTTCCGCGTGGAATACACGGAGTCCGGGCTGTCTGCGGTGATGAAGAGGATAGGAGAACGCATCCAGCATCCGAGACCAGAGAACAAGGCGATAAGGCTGTCCACGAGTCATCAAAATCAGGGCAGGAGGAGATGATATGGGAATATTGGAGATAGCGGTAGCCGCATTGTCGGTGATGGGCGGAACAACTGTCGGCTCTGCCATTACCGGGGCCGTCATGGGAAGCCGCAGTGAGATCGGCGCGTTCCGGGGATTCCTCTGGGGGCTGTTGCTCCCCGTGGTCGGCATAGGAAGGGTCTGGATAAGCGACAGGATTGTCAGGCATGACAATACCGAACGCACACGGAACAACAATGTTGCAAGTCAGATTGCTGCGGACGCTGCCAGGAAGCAGTATGAAAGGGACAACCCCAAACGCCGGTATGACAGGCCTGTGCAAGTCCGGGGCAATGAAAATGCAGACAGGCAGGAGCAGAACATTTCAAGATCAAGAAGAAGATAATCACAATGCAGAACGACATTGACAATTACCTTCGTGACCTGGCAAGGTGCAGCAGAATTTTGTAATTACAAAAAAAATTGCCACCTTTGAAAAAATGGAAATCATGCTTGACGTCGTAAAAGTTGCTTCTTACATCTCTCGCCGATATGAACGGGAATATGGTTCCCAAATCGACGAGATGAAGTTGCATAAACTTTTATATTTCGCTCAGCGTGAATCCCTTATTCAGTTGGATCAGCCTCTATTTGCAGACTCCTTTCAAGCTTGGAAATATGGCCCGGTTCTCGTTCATATAAGAAGTTTATACAAACAAGGAAAACTTACTGAGCGATTGACATCCAAAGAGATAGCGACTTACCAAACTGTATTTGACAAGGTTTTTGAGCAATATGCGCCAAAAGATGCTTGGAGTCTTAGCTCCATAACCCATGGCGAAATTTCTTGGCAGAAAGCAAGAATAGGTATTCCTGCTGGTGAAAATTGTGATACCTTGATAGCTTTGGATGATATCAGGAAAGACGCACACCATATAAAACTTCGCCGGTATTATTTAAGTCACCTTCAGCCTACCCGTTAAAACTCAGCTCATGTCTAGAATCACAGAGCAACAGAAAAAAATATTAGAGAGTTTTTCTATTGAAAGACTCTCCTCTTCGGATATTAATCTTCGCTTAGTCGGGAGTTTTTCCAATCCCAAGAGCGATAGTCTTACAAACAAAATTCAGTCTGACGCATACGAAGAAGATGAAAATGGCGCTGTTGCATATTACGTTATTAAAGATTCTAAAGGGAACATCCTCTTCTATTTCTCTTTAAAGTGCGGTCAACTGTATGACAAGTTGATAGAAAAAAAACAACTCCATCTGATAAATCTGATAAAGAATCTTTTCAAGTATTTCGATAAGATAGAGAAAGAGGAGAGCACTAGCAACGAGGACCGCAAACTGATTATGGAAATACGTGAAAGTGTAAGAACCAGCAAGGGTATCTCCAAAGAAAAACTTGAGATGATTCAGAAAAAAGACAACAAGGCCGTCACGGACATAGAGAATCTGTTTACGGAGAATCTTCAAAGGGTTGGACAAACATTTGCAGGAATAGAGATTGTTCAGTTCTGTGCCAATGAAAATTTCCGTAAGTTCTTCAATTCTTTGGGCTTTTTCCCTCATTTCGGAGCACTTGTATTCTGGCACTTCCTCGTTCCAATAGTTTTAGAAGTCCGGAAACATATTGGCTGTCAATATTTGTTCTTGTTTGCAGCTGATACTTCCGATGATGAAAGCCTAGTAAGATATTATAGAACATTACATTTTACCGATGTCGGAGAACACGGCGCAGTTATTCCACTTTATGACTGGACCTGCCGTTTTATGTACCAGGAAATATCTGAACTATCTCAAGGAAGAGAAGATTTCTTCAACAACTTCAACAGAGACGAAGAGGACGTATAGGTCCTTTATAATCATACTGCGCATGTTGTCTACTATCGCTGCATGTAGCACTCTAAAATAGAAAATCGGCCCCTGAAGAGATTCTGGGACTTTTCTCATATAGTCAATTTCTAAAATATAGTGGATGCCCACATATCCACGTGACAATAAGAGGGGACCTCCAAATGCCGGTGCAACTAATCACCGTCCGACGGACGCATGTATCAATTTCGCGCACAAGAAACGTTTTGGGTAACACAAAACGCATCTGCTACCTCGGAAACATTTTCGGACTGTCCACACGTCCTCTCTGGAAATGGGAAGAGTCCAAATCACGGGATCCGGAAGCATACAGGACTGTCCTGAAGCAATATGGCGGCATTATTTCTTCCAACGCAAAGGCGGCGGCGCAGGTGATTCATAAAGAGACTCAGCAGGATATAAGGCAAAGACACAGAGGACGATGAAAAACTGAATATAGATATAACACAAATTGATTGATTTAATAAGCTAATATCCAATGTCTTTCTTCATATATTGTTTGGATTTTATTTAATTTGGAATTCTAATCATTAAATTAATAATATGGATTTTCAAAGATTAAAAAAAACGGTATCCTATTCTTGTCTCTTATATGGAGAATCAGCATTATAGCTGGCAATACATAAAACATGTCAAGAATGAGGCACGATGGATTCTAAGGGAATCCGAAAATTATGGATGGAAGTCATATGATGATGTTTATCAAACATGTTTTAAAAAGTATAGTAACAAATACACTTTACTTTATTGACAAAAAATGATAAGGGTCATGGAACTATTCGTTTCAGACAATATATTACCTGATGGCTTATTACATGTGCATAAATCATCGTATTATGATAATTTGTGTAATGAATACGAAGTAAGCCTCCTGTGACGCCCGTATTGCACAAATCGAACTTTTAGCACTGACTCGGACGAGTTGGTGCAAGTCGTGGGCTATCGGGTACGAGTTTGGCAGAGTCGGTCCCGAGAAGGCCCTATTCATTTATATTATTCCAATTGTAGGGCAGTAGTTCCGCCAGATCCCTCTGGTCGCGCTGGTAGTATGGGATCTTTCTCAGCACGTCCTCCATCCAGGTCCGAGGGTCAACGTCGACAGCCTTGCAGGTGCTTATGAGCGAATATACGATTGCTGCACGATACGCAGATGCTTCATTGCCAACATAAACGCGCAAGAATTACCTCTTCTGCAAGAACCACGATGCGGCAGAGGATGCGGCCGTGATGTACACGATTATGGGCTGCTGCAAACTTGCCGGAGTCAATGTCGAGGCATGGCTGACGTACTTCCTTGACCACGTTCACGAGTACGACAACGACTACAGCCTTGACATTGCCGACTTCTTGCCGTCCAGTCTGGTCCGCAAAGACCTTTTAAAGGCATCGGAGAATCTCCGATAATTTTCAGAGAGCCTCCAACATCTTTCGAAGAATCTCCGAAAATCCTTGTAGAGACGTCATAGTCTCCGAAATACCTACACGTGGTTCACCGTATGCTTACAATTATTCTTAACATTTTTCGGATTTTAAAGTGTCAAACTTTCTAACGCACTTGAAAAAGTCATAGTTTGGAGCGTCCTAAATGAAACAGGAAGACTCATTATGTGATATCAATGGTCAAGCCGATGTGAAAATGAGGCGAGCGAAGCCGTCAACAGGACTGGACGGACAAAAAAGTATGGCGTTTTGCGGAATTTTGGTAACTATGTAGCTTAGTACTATCCTAAATGCTTAATATTAGACATACAATATTTCATTTCAAAAAAGTATTGTAAATTCAAAATAAAAATCTAACTTTGAGACGAATAAGTAAGATTATGTTTTGGTTGCACCATATTAGTTTGAATTCTATAGTCTTGACAGACTTATGGTGTCTTTATGCGCAAAACAAAAGGCTTTAATTCGTGGCGGCATTTTCTTTTTATGCTGCGTAGTTGCTGTCCTTATAACGTAATTTAATCCTAACTGTATAGATAGGCGAAACATTCACTCTATTATGATTGTTTATTAGCCAGACTATTTTATACTTCATATAATTTATTGAAGTATATATCGTGCAATCGATTACCTTGGTGTATTTGCTTGCACAATTATTGATTTTGATTTAGATGGGGAAATCTGTATAGAATGATTAGAGAACATAACAACTTCTAATTTTAATTATTGCCATGAACAACAATTATTACTTAGCATTTAACAAGTTTATCTTTAGAGTACCCTTATTCCCTTTCTGTAGTTTATACCATGTCAACTTTAATGAACGACTATTTGAAGAGGCGGTTTACATCGCTTCTCCTGATTTATATAGTTTTAAAAATAAGCAAACTGGAAAGATACAACAAGCATTATATAAATACTATTTAAGGGCATCAACTAGACCAACTCCATTTGGATTATTCGCGTCATGCTCATATGGAAAGATTGAAGGCGATAACTGCCAATGTACGATTTCACCTCCCGAACAGATAAAGATAAGTATGAGACTTGACATGGATTATTTGTCAGCATTAACACAATACATAGAATCAATACCTGAGATACAGGACAATCTTATGTATTATCCAAATGATAGTATATATGATATTGACAATAAAATTAGATATGTTGAGTATTTCTATAAAGGGGCTATGAGAGTACACCAGATTCAAGAAGTTTCAGATGTCTATTATATTAAAAAAGTATTAAGTAGGGCTAGTACTGGAGGTACAATAGATGAGCTCGCACAAGTTATTTTTGAAGATGGTTTCACAATTGAAGAGGCAAAAGAATTTGTTCGACAATTGATTGCAAGTCAAATACTAAAGAGTGAAATAGAAGTTCACCTTACTGGGGAGGATGCTTTTAAGTCTTTGATAAAGGCATTAGATTCTAAAAGCATAAAAAGACAAGACATCAATAATACTTTGCATCAAATTTCTAAATTAATGGATTCTGCCAGTATAAGCAATATTCGCTATGAAAATATTTGCAGTGAGCTGATAAATTTGATAAGAACATTTCCCGTACAATATAACAGAAAATGTTTGTTTCAAACTGATTCATACAGAGAGGCTAATGCCATCCTCTCCAACAAGGTTATAAATGATATTCAGGAAGTTGTAAACTTCACATTGAAAATTAATAGCCTTATGCCATATAAAAATGAAAGACTGGATGATTTTATTGAAGCATTCGAGAATAGATATGAAAGACAAGAAGTATCTTTACTGGAAGTGCTTGATCCAGATATAGGCATTGGATATCCTACAAAGATGATAGTACATGACTTTGATCCTCTCATTGAAGACATAGTCTATCCAAACACAGATATTGACTCATATAGATTATCGTATATAGAAACACTGATAATTAGAAAGCTTTTTGCGCAAGAAAAATGGGACAATGGTGATACAATTCCGGAAGTCGAACTTTCAGAAAGAGATTTCAAAGAATTCAAAAGAATTAATCCCGAAGATCTTTCTCCAACGTGTAAAGTGCTCTTAAAAATAAAGTATGACAACATGTGTAATAACTATACGTATTACATTAAATCAATGGAAGGTCCAACCGCAACGAATTATATATCCCGATTCAGCTATTTGAGTGATGGTGTAGAGAATATAGTAGAGCGGATTTGCAAAAAAGAGAAAGACATACTCTATGACAAAGGAATACTAGCAGAGATAGTTCATCTTCCGCAATCCAGAATAGGTAATATAGCGTATAGACCTATATTAAGAGATTTGGAAATACACTATTTAGCACATTCAGGTGCTGATAAAAATCATGCTATACCTGTTTCTGATTTAGTTATAGGAATAAATAATAGGAAATTATACATAAAATCGAAAAAATTCAATAAGATAATTATACCTATATTATCTAATGCGCACAATTTCACTATTAATAGTGTTCCTGTTTATCTTTTTTTATGTGATATGCAGTACCATTATTTTTCGGCAAATGTGTCTAAGATTTCTGTTAGAAACATTCTTGATATTCTGCAATATGTACCGCGAGTAAGGTACAAAAACGTTTATTTGTTCTTACAAACATGGAAACTTTCAATGCAAGATGTCCAAGATGAAGGAGGTAAAGTTAATCTTGATAAACTGAAAAAGAAGAACATACCAAAAAAATTCGTCATTAAGGATTCCGATAATGAATTGTTTATAGATTTGGCAGTATCTGAATGCCGTAATATTTTTATTAATATGCTTAATAAAAAAGACCTCATTATAGAAGAGTTTTTATATGATGACGATTCATCTATAATTACTGATGGAAAGAATAAATATTGCGGTGAGTTTATTATACCGTTTTATAAGAACACGAATTATGGTAAAGCGTAAATTTATATTAGGGTCCGAGTGGGGATATTGCAAACTCTATACTGGCACTAAAAATGCTGATATGTTGCTAGTTAACAATATATTACCATTGATGCTCAATCTTGAAAAGGAAGGTTTAATTGATAAATGGTTTTATATTAGGTATATCGATAGAGAATTTCATATTAGGTTAAGATTCCATTTGACAGACCTAATAAATATTGGGACTGTTATAAAAAGCATCTACTCTGAATTTAAACCACTTATTATTTGCAGAAGACTCTCATCATTAGTGTATGATACTTATTCAAGAGAATTGGAAAGATATGGAGATACGACATATGAACAAACCGAAACGATCTTTTATTATGATAGTTTGTTTTTACTGCAGATAATGCACAAGATATTTAATACTAATGCAGAAAAGAGTAAATTAAGATTGATGATAGCGCTTGTTTGTGTAGACGAGTTCTTTGATGTAATTAGCCTGAATATTACAAATAGGATACTTTTTTCCGAACAAATGCGTAACAATCTTCGAGAAGAATTTGGATTTACAAATAAAGTATCCACGATGCAATTTGACAAAAAATACAGGTATTACAAAAGTGACATAGAATACTACATGTGTAAAGAGAGTTTTCCTGACGACATCGAAAAGTTGTTGGCTGAAAGAAAAAAAATAATGATAAATCTATTTTCAAAACTTCAATATACGTTGACTATACAAATCGAGAACTATATAGCATCAGTTATCCATATGACAATGAATCGTTTGTTTGTATCATCCAATAAAATATATGAGATGCTCGTATATGACTTCTTGTTTCGGTATTATAATACAAGTATATATATAGCACATAATGAAATGCGTTCGAATATTATCAAAAATGATGAAAGCTAATATGTTTTGTGTTAAATAGTGCGCGAAAATATATGAAATAGTCATTTGCTTTGCGACACGTGTACATGGAAATTTCACGCAGGCAACTGATTAATATTATTAATATTTAAAAACATCATTTATGAAAAAGAAATTGGAACTTTCAAAAGAACCGATTGCCGTATTGAACGAAGAATCGTTGAACGGTGTTCGTGGAGGAGGCTACACCTCTGGCTGTACAGATGGATTGTGGTGCGCTTCGATGTGGAGATGCACTCATGGGGATTGCACAAATGACTGTCCACCAGGGGTAACAAAAGAAGATCTTGAGAAAAAGAAGGAAAGCCAGCGAACGCTGTAATTCTGTCAGAATGAGGGGCTCCTGCTTTATGATATCCTATGAAGTGGGAGTCCTATTCATCATCACCTAAACAATCATATAAATGGATGCCATCCGTATTGAGAATATAAATTTCTATTATAATAGGAATAATCCGGTACTTCAGGATTTAAATCTTCAAGTACCATGTGGTGCTATATATGGCCTTCTTGGTCGAAATGGGGCTGGAAAAAGCACTATCATTAAGTTGCTACTTGGACTTATTCAGCCTCAAACTGGAACCATATTATGGTGGGGTGAGAAGAATCCCGACAGCCATATTATGTATAGGATTGGAAGTACATTAGAGACTCCATCTTTCTATCCATATTTGAGTGTAGAGGAGCATCTGCAGATGCTTAATATTATTTTTTGCAAAGGAAAAGAAAGAATAGATGAAATGCTCCAACTTACGGGGTTAATGGATGTCAAAACGCAAAAATGCTCGATAATTTCTACCGGTATGAAACAACGTCTTTTTATAGCTATGGCTTTATTTCGAGATCCAGACCTGCTAATTTTAGACGAGCCTACAAATGGACTTGATCCTGTAGGAGTTGTTGATATTAGAAATATCATTCTTCGCATTCACAATTCAGGCAAGACGATAATCCTATCAAGCCACATACTGACAGAAATGGACAAGATATGCACTCATGTTGGAATAATTGAAGAAGGACGTATGATTTATCAGAAACCTCACAGTGACGTTAATGGAGAAAAAAATCTTGAATCACTATATTTAGAAGCACTTCAAAGAAAATGAGATTATTAATTAAAATACTGAAATGTGAGTTGTTCCGGCAATTACGGAATCCACTTTGTATCGTATATCTCATTCTTCCTTTTTTATCTGTTGCTATTAGTTTGGCGACAGTAAAAGAGCGAATAAATATGTTCGAAGTGGTATGTGGAAGTTATGCGGCGGGAATTCTGACAATGTTTATGAGAGATAATATGATGGCATGGCTTGTAATTTCAGTCATATTAATAGCGCAAAATTTCCGCTCATCATATAATATTTTCAATCGTACTCTACCTGCAAGCAAAGTTGCTAGATGGGGAGCTGTAACCTTGTCCATGTGGATTATCTCTACCATACATTGGTTGATCTTCTTCATACTATTTAGTGTATCTTCAAGAGCACTCATTGGTGCGTCTTTAATTCTTCGAATTATGATACTAGGGAGCATTCTTGTCTGTGGAGGAATCATGATTCTGTTATGCTCAATCGCACAGATTATCCGTAACCCATTTTTGTTTACGATATCCTTTTTCATCATATTTGTTTTCATGAGCGCAATAAGTGATTTTCAGAATTATAATATATTCGCCTATGCCATTATTACCCCAAATCTAGTTTCGGATACCTATGCAACGAATACAATGTTTTTTTTGGAATTTGTGCTACCGATTTACTATGTTATTACTTGGGTTATAGGCTTAATAGGCTTTAATCATCGAATATGAAACTTATGACATATAAATATTCAATATTTACATTCTGTGGAATCATTACTGTTGCGTTATTGTGCTGGTTGCTAACTAGTATAAGCCGTAAACCACAAACTATTGATGTGAGCAGGTTAGCGATTGAAAATATACATATTCTTAACTTGCCGGATAGTTCTATTAATGATGATTACAGTGATTTAGAATTTCTTGTTCAAGAACTTGCAGGAAAGAACATAGTTGTACTTGGTGAAGCTCTACATTATGATGGTAGCACTTTTCGAATTAAAACTAGAATAATAAAGTTTTTGCATGAGAAATTGGGGTTCAACATACTTCTGTTCGAAGGCGGAATCTATGACATGCATCTGCTCAATGAACGTCTAATAAATAATCCAAACGAATTTGAGCCTAGTTCTTCATTATGGACATTTTGGAGTGAGTCAGAGCAAATGATGGAATTATGGGATTACATCTGCACCTGTCGTTGTATGAAGGAACTTACACCTTTATATGTTGGTGGTATTGACTGTCAGCATTCTGGGAATATTACAGACTCTTTACGACATTCCTTTATTACAGAAACTTGTAATAGCCTCAGTATTGACTTTGACTCAGATTTTCCGATGTTCAGCCATTTTATGCCACATATGACAAAAACTATGTTGAATAAGTCATTCTTTCGACATAAAATTCAATATGACTCGTTAGTAGTGTTGAATAATGAATTGTTGACACTCGCAGAACGCTTAGGAAGAAACGATGTATATCTTCACAGATACATTGATGGTATCAGAAATTGTATGCTGTACAGTTGGGAATTTGATGCTGGATATTTTCCTCGAACCATTTGGAGGGACTCTCTTATGGCGGATAATTTTATCTTTCATAGGAATATGTATCCCAAAGAAAAAATTGTCGTGTGGACATCTAATATGCATGCTTCGAAGTCAGGAGCATTGAATTATCAGAATCCGGAACACCCTATACAGAACTTTGGCAATCGTCTTCATTCACATTACTCTGATAGTCTTTATGTTATTCTGTTTAATAACTGGTCAAGGGAATCAAATGACGGGCATATTGTAAGTTTTCTGAAACAAAGTTCAGTTGAGTATGCAATTCATAAGGATTTATATCCTCATGTTAATGGTAGGTTCCTTTTTTTCTCACACCCTGAAGAGTTTGGAAAAACGATGTGTTCTGGAATTATGGAAGGTGAATTTGTGTGTAGGCCGGGAGACATGTGTGATGCACTTATTTATGAAGATAATGTTGAATTTGTAAGGTATAATGATGAAGAATAATAACAATATTGGTACTAAGACCCTAGAATTTGGTCTGATGACACTGTATCGAAATCCTGTAATTGTCATATTGATGTCCTTCCCTGCAATTCTCGTCATAGGCATTACTGCATATGTCTTGCTCAATGAATACGGAAACTGGACTGCTGGAGGTTCGGTTGTATCAATATTCAATCCATACCAAAGTGTTATTTATAGTATTTCCCAAATAGGAAAATATCTCATACCTTTGACTTATATACTTATACCTGCCGCATATGCAATTTCGGACATGCAAGGAGGATTTGTGCTAAAAGTCTTGCCAGTAGGATACAAAACTAGATGTGCATATAGTATATTTCAAATGTCATTGATTATAATATTGTCTGTAATGTTTGCATATCTAGCATTTATTTTATGTATACGAATTATTGGGATATGTAGACCGTTACTTGACATTAATGCTTACGATATCTGGGATAATCTTTTATTATTTTTCGTACGTATGCTTGCTGTTGCCTTGCTTATAGCCCTTACGCAATTAATTATGCATATTTTTATCGAGAAAATTTGGATTCCAATAACCATCGCACTTTTACTCATGACTATTCCTGCTCATGATGGATATAATATTTATTCTGGAGGAGTTGGTTGGATGTGGTTGGGATTTAATAATTGTATAGGTTTTATGTCAGATTTCACTTCTTATTTAAAAATGCTATTGGTTTGTTTTGTTCTTATATTAATTACAATTGTATGGAAAAGAAGGTAATTGAACAAAAAGTTCTTGAAATAAAAGAAATAGTAGATAGACATACAAATAGCCTCAACACCAACTATGGTTTATTTGGTGGGATGTCAGGAGAGCTATTCTTTTTATATCATTGTAACAAGCTTATACCCAATTCTATCCCTAATTTTGAGAGGATAATAGATATATTGTTAGAAAGTGTAAAAGCTTCTCGTATATACAACATTTCATTCTGTTCCGGTCTTTCTGGCCTATTATATTTATTTGAAATTATGCATAAGGACTCCTTCTTAGATATTGATGTTGGATCAGATGTTAATGATCTATTTATGAGTAATTTTTATGCAATGCTCGCATCAGAAAAATATGAACTACTCTATGGATTAATGGGGATTTGCCAATTATTTACTTTGAATAAGGCACGATATAAAAATCAAATAGTAGATATTATCGAGTGCCTGAACAATAGCAAAATACCAATTAATGGTGGGTATACTTGGAAACGAGAAAATGATAATGGCTTTGTTTATGATTTATCACTTTCACATGGAATCTCATCCATAATCGTATTTTTGTCACGTATTGTTAACGATGATTTATTCATAAATTATCAACAGGATATTAAAGATCTGCTGAGTGGTACTATAAAATATATTTTATCGCAGCAATTAGATAGAAAGAAGTTTATATCCTATTTCCCATATAACTGCAACTATAATGGCCCAATAGAAAGTAATAGTAGGCTAGGATGGTGCTATGGGGACTTAAGTGTCGGAATAGCTTTATACCAAGCCTCAATAGTATGTAAAGATAATAATCTTAAGGAATTTGTAGATGAAATGTTTAGATATACCGCAAATGATAGAAGAAATCTTATAGAGAATTCCGTAATTGATGCAAGTCTATGCCATGGGACATCGGGAATAGCATCTATTTTTTATAGGATGTGGTGGAATGAAAAAAAAGATGAATATGCAGCTGCGTCAGAGTATTGGATTAGGAAAACAATTGAATTAGCTAAATATGAACACGGTCCAGCAGGATACTTATACGGTTACAGAACTTTTGGTTTGACACCTGCATATCATTTGCTGGAAGGAATATCAGGTGTAGGGATAGTTTTATTATATTATCTGTACCAGATGGAACCTGAATGGGATTATTGTATGCAACTAAATTGAACCCAAATAATTTAATAGTTCTACACTTAGTCAATAGTTCGTTAAAAATTAGCCAAGCCTAAGCGGCTCTGGCAGTAAATATAATTAGTTCTTTGAAAATTTTGTCAATTAATACCGTGTCCGGTAGCATGCCGAACACGCAAATAAATCGTTCAAGCATATAGGCGTTGTGTATCATCGACTTGCATGAGGAGATAGAATACGGTATTCCCATCCTTTTGCAAGCGGCCTTGGCAAGATTGATTGCCGTAAGCGACGCGTTGAAGTGGAAGGCCAGTTTTCTAAAGTCAGTGGACTGACAGTTAGTAATTCCCGCGAACTGTTTGCTGTCCCTGTACAGATTATGTGCAACTTCTCATGGCGCTACTCGCACTTGACTGTTGACTGGTTATTCTGCATAGTTGAATAAACAAATGTCACCATTTACCTGAATACCCGAAGTTTGCGTAGTGCTTAACTTCTGCTCTAATTAGACTGTTAATGTCTTTTTCTTCGATGGCCAAATTATTTTCAATGAACTTCAACAACTCATCATCTGTATGCACGGTTCCAAGTGCTTCCAATAGTTTGTGATGACCGCATCTTTTCTGTATGAGATTAACTATTACCAAACCAATTAGATAATTTTTCTGCGTCATGTTCCCGGAATCAAACCTATCCAATATTCTAAGGTCTATTTCAGGATGAGCATCCAAATAATAGTCTAAGTCTCGAAAATGGGTCTGTATCGGAATTCCGATTATCTTCGGATTCTCGGAATAATATTCAGATAAACCATCTGTGAGCAAGTGATGTGTTCCCCTGTATTTTACTAACACGAACCGCATCATCTCATGCTGATAGAATTCTCCCTGCGTGGCATTTGAGTAAATAATGTAATTGTCAATATCTGTCGTACCTCCCAAATCATTGGTGTTAAATACTGCAGTCTCACCAATATCATAACCAAAGCCTTTCAACCTCTGCGACTCACGGAACCCATCTGAAATATACACATCCAGATGAGGCAGCTTAATACCAAAATTATCAAGTAAAAAAGAGCGAAATTTAAGGGCTTTATTTATCTTGCCTCTGTTTGGATTATATGTCTGGTAATGAAAAGTGATGTCACCTTTTGTTACACTTTTCCAGTTCTTTGAATAATAATCTAGCCAGTTGCCAAGAACGAAATTGTTATTCTCGTCCTTAAAGGAAAGTACATGTGTAGTGCACAGCACATAAGGATACTCCGAGAAATGCCCCCAATAATACATTGAATGGATATCATAATAATCGTCATTCAAAGGCTTGATAGATAACACCAGGTTCTTTAGTTCACCATATTTCGCCAATCCATATAATTCCATATACCCTTCAGAACGGAGCAAATCATAACTTTTATATTTCTCTTTATCTCTACAATTCCAATATGGATTATTATATAAACTGTCCGGAGAACTCATAAGATAATCGGTCCACAGCTGATTGATTTTGACAATATCTGGATTCTTCTGATTCTCCGTCTCTACCAATGAATTAGAAATAATCTGTTGCGCATGTAGATCCACGCACAACACTAAAAAAGGTATAATACAATAATATAAATATTTCATAATAATAAACGTTTTAAATAATTAGAGTTTATATTCCAAACAGGCGGATTTTAGGAAGAAACCACGACTGGCATTAAACGACAATCCCCATCTTAAATCACAATTTCGGAAGCTCGATTTCCGGTATGACCATGTCGGCGGAATCTGAGGAATCACCTGTCAAGAACATCACATAATAAATTGGGAGATATGTGATGCCGTTCTCCTGATAGACTTTCTGCCCGCTGTGGAGCACGACGGCATGCTTAACATTGTAATCGGGAGTTTTCATGAAATTATCGAGAGCACTGTGAACCTTATAATCCTTTCCCGACTTGACCTCAATCGGGAGAACGGACAGACTATCGTAGTCGTCAATGAGGAAATCCACCTCCCCGCGCTGTTTGTTGTCGTAATAGTGAAGCTCGCATCCATGCGCATGGAGTTCTTGCGCCACGACAGATTCATAGACTGAACCTAGGTTAATGCTGCGCTCATCGCCGAGCACGGCATTGATGTTATTCTTGTAAAGAAGTCCTGTAAGCAGCCCGACATCGCTGAGGTATAGTTTTAACAGATTTTTGCTCTCCGATTCTTTCAACGGGAATTTCGGATTGCTGATAGCTTTAACGGCAAGCGCGACGCCAGAGTTGGTCAGATACTCAAATTCATCTGCATAATCACTGAACTGCTTATGCCCGGCTGTGTTTTCAATTTTCTTTACGACAACGCGCTTCCTCTTATTTTCCATATTCGACGGAATGAGGTCATAAATATTCCGAATCACGAGTTTCTTTTCAGAATCATATTGGGAAGCGTCTAACTTGTACAGTTCATGGATGTCGTTCTGTATCTTGCGAACAAGGGCAATGTTTCGTGTTTCCAGAAACTTGTTGACAGCATCCGGCATTCCTCCGGTAAGCAGATATATTTTGAACTGACGCAACATATAAGCATGCAGAGAATCATTTAGAGTCTCTTTTTTGAGAAAACAGTCTCTAATGCTATCAATAGTCTCCTTACCACATCCGCTGGCAAGCAAAAATTCCTCAAAGTCAAGCGGAAACATTTGCTCGATGGCAATACTGCCTATCGGTATTGACGGAGTCTGCGCCAATGCTATGCCCAACTCCGAACCGCTGGCAATATACCGGTATCGTCCCTCCTCATTCAGAAATTTCAGCATAGTCATCAGATGCGGATAACTTTGAATTTCATCAAGGAATACAATCGTGTCAGATGCGTCACCAAGTCGTTCCCCTGCAATCGCACCGAGTTGTATGTAAAAGTCATCAGTGTTGCGGACATCAGCCAGTAAACCAATACCCTCCTTATCTTCCTTGAGGTTGAGTTCAATATAGTTGCGAAACATTCCTTCGCAGATATGACGTATCAGATAGGACTTGCCAATCTGACGAGCTCCATTTATCAAAAGTATTTTGTGTGGTTCATTCCGCAAAAAAGCCTCTATGTGCGATGCAAATTTCCTGAAAAGCATAGTATTCTTACATTTTATACAAATGTAATAAAAATCAAGCACATACAAAATTTTCAGGAAAAATCAAGTGTTTTCACAGCACGAAATCGGGAATTATTCCAAGTTTCGGAAGGGTAAAATCAGGAATTTTGCAGCAACTCCTGTCGCAATTGTACCGCGCGCGGAGGCGCAACCAAGAAAACAAGAAAACAGGATTATGATACACCAGTTCACCTATTTTCATTGACTTGGCCGTAGCAAGTTTTACAAAACCTATTTCCTCTTACCTCGTCACTACTTCAAGATTTATTTTAAGAATATTATTCCGCTGAGTTGTACATTCATATCATTTTTGCCTTCGCTGTCGATGGAAATATTGTTGGTAAAGAACACTCCGCCATCTCCGTAGAAGTATAGTGGCTTGCATCCGTTCTCTTTCTGCGCCGTGTCAATCTCGCTCACAGGAATCGTCAGCGTGACAGAATCTGATGAGACGGTTACGAAGGCCGTGTCGGCCAATGGTACAGAGCAATTGAAGTTGATGTTTTCGAAGCGTGTGAATCCCTTAGGAATTATGGATGCCCCTTTGGTGTTGATTTCAATCCAGTGGGAACCGCATTCGTCTACCTCTACGGTGTCCATCTGCATAAGTCCAAAGTTCCAGAAATCCACAGTTGTGTCAACAATCTCACGCACGACTCTTTCCGGGTACATGATGTAGAGGTATTCCATCTTCTCGTCTGTCTCAATCATAGTTGCGATATCCCCGGATTTCATTATCTCTGAATATTTTGCCGAGTCCAAAGGAAAACTGATGCCGGGACAGTTAGAGGATAGTGCTTTCTTTACTTCGCTGACTAGGAATCTTCGGGACATTGCTGAGAAATTCTGCGGGCCGACAGACGAAAGTGCTGCAAGCGCTAGAAAGGACAGCGGAATCCATCGGAATCTTTTGCATTTGCTGACCGTCAAACCTATGCAGACAGCATAGCCCCAAACGTTGAAGAGGACTACGTATAGGCGTGGCGCGGTGATTCCGTAGTCCGTTATCCTTTTGGCGATTCCTACCGTCATCAATATAAGAAGCGGAAGGAAAATGGCAGGCAAGAGTTTGAGCGCCTTGCGGTCGAATCTCCACTTGTTGTCTTCTTTTCGAAATTGTACCGGATAGAGCAGAAACATCATCAGTATCAGGCATATCATTGATGCCATTACAAGTGTTGATACCCATCCGCAGGGAAGCTTCCATTCAAAAAGGATCTTTACGGCATATACATAGAGCGTTACTACATAAGTGCCGAAAAGAGGAAATATCAAATAGTTAATCAGTCCGAGTCCAGTTGTTCCGGGACGTTCAGTGTCATGTCTCTCTTTTTCTGGAATCAATTGCATGAACACCATCGGCGCGACGAATATCATGCATACCAGGAACACGTCAGCGAATACCTTCCATCCGATTTCAACTCCGAAGAGTACATTGAATGCAAGAACGAGCAACTCCAGTCCTCCAGCCAGGAGCACCCCGACAGCAAAAGCAGTCGCGAATGCTGATGTGCAGTCGATGATATAGTTCCATAGCCTCATGTCATTGTTGGATTCTTGAAAGACAGGAGCAATGAATATTCCTGAAACTATTATCCCCACGAGTGTGACAGCTGCATTGGTCCAACTCAAATCCAGCGGCCATGCCTGACGGAACGCGAGGCATACCCCTAGCCATAAGGCATTGACGGCTATAATCCAAAGCGGTTTTACGGTGTGTCTCTCGTCATTTCTCCAATCCGTGAGCAGGAGCTTTACCACCAGATTCAGCAGACCGGCGGTTATCGTCCAGAACATCAGGAAAAAAGAGTCTTTTCTATCTATTTTATCTCCAAAATGAATCAACACGACCGACATGATGGCTGCCGCCATCATAAAGCAAGCCGGAGTCGTAAATCTCTTGAAGGTTCCTGCCATTTTCTGGCATAAGTCCTTGATTGTGGTTTTGTCTATCATATTGCAAAATAATCCATTCGTAAATTTAACATTATTGATAACCGGGCACTCCGTCAAATGCAAGAATCCCGTCAAGGCATTAAGCGGGATTGGACCTATTTGAAATTATGGCATCGAAATTCTCGATTGCCCATGAAATCAGGGAATCAAGGTGGGGGAGGAGGCTGCACCCGCGTTCTGTCAATAAAGGAATCCGAACATCCATAGTGGTACTTGATTGTCAAATACATACTCTATTGTATCCTTGACAACATATGCGTCTTCTAAATTGGATATTTGTTTCTTTCCTTTGTTGCGCCCGCCCACTTCGAAAGTCTTTCCGTCAATCTCAAAATCTGAAACAGGAGATTCTACCGTATCGTACTTCTGCTTGGTCCAGCAATAAAAGATAGTCTCTCGGGCATTCCCCGTGTCCGGATTTTCGCCCGAAAGGACATAGGACATATTGGAATTCTGGAGATAAAGCTTGTCCATTTTGCGGTGAATTGCGTCCCCGTTGGCCTTCATACGCATGACGGAAACAAGTTCGGCTTTTTCCAGATATTCCAGATACTTGGGAAGTTCGTCGCGACTTAATTCCAAGTCTCTTGCCATATCCGAGAAATTAATCTTGACAGGGACGCTCTTGGAAATGTAGTACATGAATTTCTTGAGCTTCTGCGTGGCGGCGATGGTCATCCTGGCGTATTTGGGAATATCGACTTCAACGGTAGTGTTGATGACTTGCCTCATACGAGTTTCGAATTCCGGTTCCTGAAAAAAAGGATAGCAGCCCTTTTTCATATATTCTTCGAAGTATTTCAACGGTCGTTCAGATCCGTACGGAAAATCAACTTTCCCTTGCAATACATCTTCCAAACTGGCAGGTTTTAATGACCAGCCATTGCGCAAGTTCAAGTATTCCCGGAATGACCAGACAGGAAGATGGTACTCGATGACGCGACGACTAAGGTCTACACCCCCTTCTTTAAGATCCAATATTGAACTGCCGGAATATACGACATGGAGCAGCGGCAGGCTATCGTAGATGTTCTTGACCTCCTGACTCCAGCCCGGATATTTATGAATTTCGTCTATATACAGATATTCCCCGCCACGGGCGAAGAAGCTCTTGGCAGTATCAAGAAGAGTGTGTGCACTGAAGTAGATATCATCTGCAATCACGTAAAGGGACTCATTCTTGTTCCCGGTTCTCTTGATGTGTTGCAAGATGAGAGTGGATTTACCGACACCTTTCTGGCCTAGGATACCCAAGATGCGGACATCCCAGTTTATGGTGTCGTGCTGCTCCCGGAAAAAGTTCATGGGTGTCAGTTCCAGAAGTTGATGGAATTGTTCGTAAAGTGTCTGCATAATATATTGCGGCATTGGTTCTGCACAAATGTAAGAAAATTGCAGGAAAGTTTACGCAATATTTATGAAAAGTTGCGTGATTTTATTTGCAGTGGACTTTCTGGGAAGGTCACGGATGAAGAAGATTTGGTGGATAACGACGAATGTTATTGAAAAGATTTGGTGAAATAATTTCTGGTATCTGTGTTAGGATATAAATTTTGTGATTGATGGAACGAAATGGAATTTCTTTCTTTCATGTCTTGAATCAAAGATAATCGAAAACTATTTCAATGCCTCGGTGCGTATCGTGACATTTTCATGCGTCAGATGACAATTAATATGTTCTGTACAGACGCCGGGGTTGCGTCCGGGAGGACTTGCCGCCCTCGGCACGAGAGGGAAGGACCCACGCAGTGGGAGGGCCTGGTCCTCCCGGGTGTAGCCCCGGCGCCAGCCAGATCAAATAAAACCCTCGTGGATGATTGACTATGTTGCATCATTTACGAGGGTTTTCCATGTATAAGGCAGTCTGTTCCCAAATCATAACTTTTGACACGCAACAAGATGCTTCTTTGCATATAAGTGCTCATGGTTTCCCGATGTCGGGACGATGCCACAATTGTTTCTGAAATTGATTGAAATTCAGTATGTTATAATTTTAAGCGTGGATTAACGGCTAAAAAAAGTCCGATAATCCACGTTTAAAATAAATGATGTCTGATTATCAATGAGTTACGGATACGCCCGTGGCACCGTCCCGACTGTGGGATATGTGGAAACAGAACGCCCCAATGATTTTTAGGCGGTTTCTCAAAAATATCTATGCAAAATGGATTCAATTCATTACCTTTACGGCAGGCCTCGGCAGTTTGTAAGATGATGCTGATGTGAGGTTCTTTATCAACTTGTTTCTAATACTTACTGAATTACAACTTATGAAATTATTTAGATTCTTCTCAGTAGTGAGTATCGTGCTCTTTATAGCATGTTCTAAACAGACAAAAGTAGTTGATGAACCGGATTATTGGACATTTTCCGTAATGAACATATTAGAAGAGGACGTATCTGTCACTTGTTCGATCAACTCTCATGAGTATGTCATCAATGTGCCTGGGGGACAAAGTTATACGTATCAGCAGGACCTTGGAAGTGGCTTTGTTGCATCTGATAAGATTCCCGTGTTTCTGTCTGACCATGTTATATTCAGCACTTCTTCAGGAATTCTTCTAGAAAGCAATTCGAAAGACCACTTCCAAAAGATGTGGACTGAAATTGAACCACATCATTTATGTCTGAAAATAAGTAAAGAGCTTTTGTTATAAGCAGTTATCGGTCGTCTTAAGTAATCCTTAAAAAATAACTTGGTAATCTTTGCGAGTCTTTTCGGTCTAAATTT
>OHKQ01000312.1_pt1 | contig 26330 bp, 23 predicted proteins | sample 1568891 | NCBI WGS metagenome assembly OHKQ01 (sample SAMEA3879596, study PRJEB24766) | human gut metagenome | biome: human-associated habitat; feature: feces | place: USA | collected 1985/1987 | reverse complement strand
CAAAATCAGCTAAAGCCTTTTTGATATAAAAGAATGGGGTAGATGGGATGGATACAATACAGATACTCAAAATGAAGCAACAGATAATATTCAAAACTCCGGCTTGAAAAAGCAATGTTTACCTTTTTGCCATCTATAATCTTATCAGCCTCTGCCATGGCTTCCTCATGTTTCGGATGCTCGTCCTTATCGTATACAGTCCAGGCTTCATCCACTCCCTCAGACATTATTTTTCTGGCATACAGAACCCATTTTAATGGTGGAACGCCGGTTATAGCATCTTCTTTCACAACGTCATGTTGCCCTGATTTGACCTTACGTTTCTTTCCTTTATAGCTTCCTCTTGAAGAATCCATATCAGCATCTTCAATCGGTATATTGGGCTGTGGAATTGTACGCACATCAAAATCCTTGCTGTTACCATAAAAAAGGTCACACAAGTCGGTAAAAAATAATGGCTCGGTCTTATCACCTTCACACACTATTCTTATGACATATTTACTATGACGTTTGTTTTCATTCGTTCTTGCCATCGTCTACAAAAAGTTTCTCCAATGGTTTTAATGAAGGAACACCTCCAAACTTATTATTCAAATACCATTTAGCAAATGGTGTATCCTCTCTTACATCCTCAAAATCTGAAAGAGAAAAAATCTCAGATACTCCCACTTCATTCTTTTCTGTAAACCATATCTGGTCTTTACGGATTGTATTTTGGTCAAGCAGATTCACATCGTGGGTTGTAAAAATCAGTTGAGCATTATTTCTGTTTATTCTTTCATTTCTGAAAATGTCCACAATGAGTTGTGTTATATAGGAATGCAGACCTGAATCCATTTCATCTATAAAAAATGGACTTCCGTTCTGTAGAGCCTGTATTATAATAACAGCCAATAAGAAAAAGTGCCCGTGTACCAAAAGATTCTTCTTTTAAAGGTAAATCAGCTGTTTTACCCAAATCCTCACCGTCATTATATAAACCGTGTTGGCTGGTAACTTCAACACCGTCACTGCGCTTTTCTAGCTCGAAACCGGCCATGCCGGTATCCGCAAATGCCAGAAATTCAGCAAGAAGTCTTTTATTTTCAGGACGTGAATAAAGCCATCTGACCATTTCCTTATCTTCGCCCAACATCGTATCTTCATGATAACCGTTGGAAACAATCATATCGGCCAGATATTTTGCGGCATTTGTTATCGGTTCGCAAGGTGTATCCTTCAGGAATTTGGAAATCAGCAACTGATTTTTGAACACATTGAAAGGCTTGGAAGCAGAAAGGCTAGAGCCAAATTTAATAGTATCCGATTCTTTATCTTCAGAGAGCAAAGTGCGTTCATAAAGTTGTGTCTGTTTACCGTTTGGATAATAAATCAACGATTCAGACTCTATCTGCAGTCTGCTAAAACTGACATCATATTTATATCTGATTCTCTGAGTTATAAACTCCACCGAAAAGCCTATAGGTGCATCAACCGTAGTATTGTCAAATTTGAACGGTTGATACAATGGAATGTCATCGCCAACTCTATTGTCAAGATTGTGGACCCATCGTCTGAACCCATATAAAAACTTTATGATATTAGTCTTACCTGAAGCATTTGCTCCATAAATCAAAGAGATTTTCAAAGCCTTTTTCAACCCTTCTGCATTGGTTTTAACTTCACAAATATTATCGACCTTGGCTTTTGAAGAGGTTGGCTCTGTCGTAAAGGAACACACATCCTTAAATGAACGGTAATTCTTAATTTCTAAATTTAATATCATATTCTTGCGTATTTTCCGCAAAAATAGCTTTTTAAATTTTCTATTCAAAGTTTTTTCTTTGTTTTTCGCGCTTTTTCTTCGTGTTTTTTGTTTTAAATCCTAAAGTGTATTTCCGGAAAGTATTTGTCATACAGTACCTAGTTTTCAAGTATTTTCAAAGCGAGGTGGATAAACCTGTTCGTAATAGCGTAGAAATACATCCTCTCCCATCCCCGAATAGCTTTTAATAATTATTTTTGCATTAGCTACCCAATCTGGGCAAACAATTAAAAATGAAATTCATGATAAACGAAAACATATTCAACCGCGCCTACCGCCTGTTAGGCACTCCCGCCATGGAAGTACTGGCCACCAAACGCGTCATTGTGTTTGGCGTAGGCGGCGTAGGAAGTTGGTGCGCCGAGAGCCTTGTACGCACAGGCATACGCCACATCACCCTTGTCGACTCCGACTCCGTGTGCGAAACCAACATCAACCGCCAACTCATGGCCACCACCGAAACCGTAGGACAAGTAAAAGTTGAAGCGCTCAAAGCCCGGCTCCTTACCATCAACCCCGAAGCAGACATACAAACCAAGCACTGCTTCTACAATGCCGAAACCGCCTCTGAATTTAACCTTTCAGCCTACGACTACGTTGTCGACGCCATCGACTCACTCCAAGACAAAGCCCTCCTTCTGCTCAACGCCACCCGTTCATCGGCCCGCGTATTCTCCTCCATGGGAGCCGCCCTCAAGTTAGACCCCACCCGCATCCAAGTTGCCGAGTTCTGGCAAGTAAAAGGCTGCCCCCTGGGAGCCGCCCTGCGCCGCAAATTCAAAAAACAGCAGCAGTTTCCCTCGCGCAAATTCAAGTGCGTATTCAGCGATGAACTCCTCACCAATTTGGGCACCACCGACGAACCCCTCGGCTACAAAGCCCAAATCAACGGCAGCTTGGCACACATCACCGCCATCTTTGGCTTCACTCTGGCCGGACTCATCATTGAACATATCGTAAAACGAGCCAACGACACCACAGCCCAATAGCTTTAACCACCCCCAATCCCCACCCGGCACACATACACACACACGATGTTTACCTTCAAACAATTTCATATCGACGACACCCATTGCGCCATGAAAGTAGGCACCGACGGCGTACTCCTCGGAGCCTGGGCAGCCCTACACGAAAGCACGAACCTTCTCGACATCGGCACCGGCAGCGGACTCATAGCCCTTATGTTGGCCCAGCGCAATGCCCAAGCCCACGTCACCGGCATCGAACTCGACGAAGCCGCCGCCGCCGATGCCCGACAGAACGTAGCCGCCTCGCCCTTTGCCTCGCGGGTAAACATCGTATGCGGCAACGTACTCACCTATCCCGATGAATCGGGTGGGGCAGTGTTCGACCACATCGTGTCGAATCCCCCCTATCACGAAGAAGAACTCCTGCCACCCTCCGCCCGTCGCGCCGCTGCTCGCCACACCTTAGGCGGCGGACTCACCTTTGCCGCCCTGCTCCGCACCGCCGCCCGCCTCATAGCCCCCGGCCCCCAATCCCGCTTCAGCGTCATCCTTCCCAGTCCCGCCCTCCCCACCTTCCTCCCCCTGGCCGCAGTCCACGGCTTTTACCTCGCTCGGCAAACCAACGTCGTAACCCGTCCTGGCAAACCCTGCAAAAGGGTACTCCTGGAATTCCGTCTGCAACCCACCCCCACAGCCCAAACAGACGAACTCGTGCTGGTAGCCGACGACGGCGGACGCTCCGCCGTCTATTCCGCCCTGTGTGCCGACTTCTATTTGTAGCCCCCCATCCCCTCTAAGGGATGTAGTTCCCCCATTCCCTTTAAGGGAAAACGTTAAACAGAAGTCTGCTAAAAAATCTAAAATATATTAAAGCATTAACCGACATTCTTCCTCCTTTTTCAGTCGGTTGCCGCACCATCCACCCCCTTCTTCAAATTTCCTCCGCGATTGTTGAAATTAGTTCCGCGATTGTTGAAATTAGTTCCGCGATTGTTGAAATTAGTTCCGACCTAGTTCGAATTAGTTCCGAGCTAGTTTCAACAATCGCGGAACTATTGATAATCAGCACTTTCAAAAACACACCAAGATTGGAACCCCGTCCCCCATTTCCCCTCATAAATGCACCGTCCGGCAAACTCTTGTGTTTTGCCTTTATTAAGATATTTGTTAAAACAATGCGCGTAACGAAATTCAAAAATAGCCCTCTGGCAAAAAACGATTCGTCGCAGCATAAAAGTAATGTAAGCACATGGGACCATATATATACATGACGATTGCGGAATTCAGCAGACCCCAAATGCGAAAAAACATGATATTTTTTTTAATAATAGGGGAAAAAGTGCGAGAAAAGCACTATATTTGCACGAGTAAAACGTGTCTTCTCTGAATAAGACTCGTAGAACTGATAGAGAACAAGCCAATACGTAGAAAGGAAAAGGTCGACAATCACGTATAGTTGATAAAGCAAACATCATTTCCAGCCTTTGCATTGGCTCAGCAAAAAATAGTATGATACATGTCATTGTAAGGTTGGACCCAATCTTCACCAAGTCGAAGGCCAAGAGTGATATAAAGTAGGGAAAGAAAATGACGCAGGATTGCTCGCTTCCTTCTTCTACAGCCCAAGCGGACGCCACACCCCGGCGTTCGTTGCAAGGCATACACATAATCGGGACTGATGAAAAATCGGCCTCGAAAGTAGAAGGTGTATCCTCATGTGAAGAGCAAGCCCCTCCATGGGGTTATCTTTTCATGCAGCACATGGTTGTAGAAAAGTTCCAGAAACTTATATCCAGCAATCGTATCGTAGGTGATTTTCATCCCCCTTGTTTTATTCATCGCACTATCAGTTACAAGCGCAAGCCAAGCGGCAAGGGCGTGATGAAGGAAGAGAAGCCCACCGTCAGCGGATTAGTATTTTTGCAAGGCACCACCGCCGAGCTCCGCACTTTTTTATCTCAAAATTTTCCCCAATACCATTTAGTTCGTAATTGCGCCACCGGTCTCCCCGCGTCCATCCCCCACAGCGTCATGAAGCCCTTTATGCGTTTGATGTCCACCGAGCCCGAGCGCGTCACCTTCCTCCGCGACCCTTTCCTCAAATTCGCCAAGGACCACGTCAAACTCCGTGTCCTCACCGGCCCCTTCAAAGGTCAGGAAGGCTATGTAGTCCGCGTCAACCGAGACCGCCAGCTCGTCATGGATCTCGGTGGCTACGCCGTAGCCATCAGCCGCGTCCATCGCGAAGATTTTGAGGTGGTGGAGGAGTAGGGGAGTCCTCAAAATCTCCGAGAGTAACAGAAATCATTCCTCTCTCTTTCTTTCTTCTATCGGACTTAAGTAGTCCTTATCGTTAAAAATCAATCCAAATTTTAAATAAGTCAGTGAAGGTAGGTACAGAAAAGTGCCTACTCTTTGGGGTGTGGCCTAAATTGACTGGTTCCCTATGTGAGATACAGATTGTTTCAGAGTGGTAAGAGTTTTCCGTATAGTAAAAATAAAAACAATAAATGTCACAAGATACATCATCAAATAATAAACGAATAGTAAAGAATACAATTTATCTATATATAAGAATGCTGCTGATAATGGCAGTTACATTATATACGAGCCGAGTTGTATTGGATACCTTAGGTGTTACAGATTTTGGTATTTATAATGCCGTAGCTGGTATTGTTGCCATGATGGGATTTCTCAATAATTCTATGGCTAATGCAGTTCAGCGATTCCTATCTTATGAGATGGGTAAGAAAAATGATGACAGGGTAAATATAATATTTAATGTATCACTTCAAATTCATGTAGTGATTGCCTTTATTGTCCTTATTGTCATGGAAATAGCAGGCGTGTGGTTTTTAAATTCCAAAATGAACATCCCTATAGATCGTATGGGGGCTGCTATGTGGGTTTTTCAATGCTCGGTTGTTGTGACTATTTTTGCGATTTTACAAGTCCCATATAATGCAATTATTTTGGCAAAAGAACAGATGAATATCTATGCTTATATCGGTATTGCAGAAGTTGTGCTAAGATTGTTGATAGTTTATGTTTTGCTTATTGGACATATTGATAAACTAATTTTGTATAGTATTTTGATGATGTTTGTTTCTGTAGTAGTTATGATGTTGTATGTTATCTATTGCATCCGTAACTACAAAGAAAGCAAATTGAGAATAGTAAAAGATAAAGAAACTATAAAATCTCTTGCAGGGTTTGCCAGTTGGAATATGTTAGGTGAGATAGCTTGGATCTTTACTGGTCAAGGAGTCAATCTTCTGCTTAATGTGTTCTTTGGACCTGTTGTAAATGCGGCTCGTGGAGTGGCTTATCAAGTCGAATCTGCAGTAATGAAATTCGTTAGTAGTTTTCAAGTAGCACTAAATCCTCAGATTATCAAGACTTATGCGGCAGAATACCACAACCAAACGATACAATTAGTATACAGAGGTACACGTTTCTCATACTATCTTTTATTATTAATGGCAGTACCATTATTTTTCGAAATGGACTGCATCTTGCATTTATGGCTTACAGAAGTTCCGCCTCTAACGGTTGAATTTACGCAATTAGTATTAGTTTGCTCTTTGGTGCAGACTATGTCAAACCTTTTTGCCACCGTGGCAAAGGCGTATGGGAAAATTAGAAATTACCAAATTATAATTTCAATCATCCTCTTTTTTAACTTTCCGTTCTCATATTTACTACTTAGTTTAGGTTTTAACCCACTTTCAACAGTCTTGGTTGCAATAACTGTGCAGTTCGTGGCTTTAGTTGCAAGATTGATATTGACAAAGCGAATGATAAATTATTCTGTTCGCGAATTTTTTAAGCAAGTAATGATGCCTCTTATGCTAATTAGCTTGTTATCAATAGTTGCTCCTATTTTAGTAACCACATTTTTAAAACCTTCAATATTGCGATTCTTCCTTACCATTCTTATCAGCATAACTTATATGTCTGTAATAATATATAATTGGGGAATGAATAAAGTAGAAAAAGAACTTATTAAAACCCAATTAGTTAACGTAATAAAGAAAATATCATGTACGGAAAAAATACAGCAACCATAACATGGTTAAAATATAAAAATTTTGGTACTTACCTTCAAGCATATGGCCTACAGCAAGCAATACTAGGCTTAGGATATATCAATCATATTATTGATGACAAAAAACTCCCAGAGTCAAGGTCGTCTATGACTAATCGTCTAAAGTCGAAAATACTGGAGGCTTTACCTTTTGATCCGAGAAGACCACATCAAATGTTGCGGAATGCCACAAAAGAATCAAATATACTTTATAACAACTTCTGTAAGAACTATTTAAAAGTGGACTTTGAGAGTGTTAAAAGTGCAGATATTGTAGTTGATAACTATGACCAATACATTTGTGGAAGTGATCAGATTTGGTCTCCGTTGATAAAAGAACATTTAGAAGGATATTATTATGCATCCTTTACTAAAAAAAAGAGAATTGCTTATGCTGCAAGTTTTGGTGTCAATACATATCCAGCGGATAAAGAGAATGAGTTTAAATCTTTGACTTCTGGGTTTTCTGCAATATCTTGTCGAGAGAAAATAGGAACTTTTTTCGTGAGAGATTTACTCAATATAAATGCGCCACAAGTAGTTGATCCTTCGTTATTACTTACAGGTAACCAATGGAGAAAAATTGCAGAAAAACCAAAAGATGAGCCTCGCAAAAAATATCTTCTCACATATTTTCTTACCCCAAACCAATGGTATATTGATTATGCTCGACAATACGCTATGGAACATAATTTACAGGTGGTTACCTTCTATCTCAGAACTACATCACCAATCGAGGCTGATATGGCAATTTGTGCTGGTCCAAGTGAGTTTGTATCTATGATAGACAATGCAGAGGTATTGTTCACAGATTCCTTCCACGGAAGTATATTCGCTACACATATGGAGACGCCATTTGTTGGATTCCGTAGATTTTCGGGTGAAAAAGAAGGACAGAATCTCCGGTTAACGGACTTATATTCTATGATGAATATACCAGAACGTTTCATTCTTGATGCAGAAGATTGTAAACGCATTAAAGACATGCCTTTGCCAAATTTTACAGATATGAAGTCTCGTCTACAACCTAGTATTGATAAATCTCTTCAGTTTTTAAAAGATTCTTTATCGTTATAGATTATGGAAGATATTTGTCCTATAAATAAATGTACAGGATGTGGAGCTTGTGCTCAAGTATGTGCACATTCCGCTATTACATTACAACCAGATGCTTGTGGTTATATGTATCCTCTTGTAGAAGAAGAGAAGTGTGTGAATTGTGGTTTGTGCCAGAAATCGTGCCCATCCCTTTCTTTCAATGAACGTCATTATCCAATTAACAGTTTAGCGGTTACATGTAAATCTGAAGAGGAAACTTTGTCTTGTGCAAGCGGTGGAGCAGCAACCCTACTCTCTATTGCAGTTATCAAACAAGGAGGTGTGGTATATGGATGCGACGGCACTGATATTCGTAATGTACATCATGTGCGAGTAGATAGGGTGGATGAGTTAAAGTGCCTGAAAGGTTCTAAGTATGTACAAAGCTTTATGGGAGATACATATAAAAATATTAAAGCCGATCTCCAGGTTGGATTAAAGGTTTTTTTTATTGGAACTCCTTGTCAGGTAGCAGGTCTTTATGGTTTTTTGCATTATAAAGTGTACGAGAACTTGTATACAGCAGATTTGGTATGTCATGGTGTACCCTCGCAGCAGATGCTCAATGATAATATTGATCTTTATACTGAAAATAAGGGTGATGAATGTATAATAAGGTTTCGGGAAAAACTCTTGCAACGTGTAAAATCCATACGTGATGCGGTTTACCGCATCACGTATGGCTGGTTTTTTCAAAACCAGCCATACGTGAAAGCTCCGCTGTTTCGTCCATATAAGGAAGATCCTTATATGCTTGGGTTTATTTCTGGTCTAACCTTTCGCCCAAACTGTTATGAATGCCGTTATGCTAGTGTTGCGCGAGTTGCGGACCTTACATTGTCAGATTTTTGGGGGCTTTCTGAAAATGCAGGCTTTGATAAGGGAAAAGGAGTTAGTAACATACTAGTAAACACCAACCAAGGGCAAAAACTATGGGATATAACAAAAACTGATACAATTTTTAAGGAGCGATCTTTGATGGAATCAGTAAATGGTAATGGGCAACTTAATACCCCAAGCATGCGGCATCCTGAACACGATAGATTTGTAAGTTTGTATCCAAAGGTAGGGTTTGAAAAAGCTGTTAGGGATTGCAGTATAACTTATCTGGAAAAGGAAAAAATAAGAACTGTTGTTAAAAGTTTATTATCCTTTGCAAAGAAAGTAATTAGGTAATTGATATGTAAATATACACAAATAAAAGACATGATACCCAAAATAATTCATTATTGCTGGTTTGGTGGGAATCCTTTACCAGATTCTGCAGTTAAATGCATAGATTCATGGAAGAAGTATTTCCCAGACTATGAAATCAAAGAGTGGAACGAATCAAATTTTGACGTAAACATGATTCCATATACAGCAGAAGCATATAGACTTAAGAAATATGCTTTTGTTAGTGATTATGCTCGTTTCTACGTGTTGTATAGATATGGTGGGTTGTATTTCGATACAGACGTAGAGGTCATAAAGAATATGGATGATATCATAGCTCGCGGACCTTTTATGGGTTGTGAACCCAATGGATATACTGATCAGGTTAGCCTAACTGATAATAAGGATAAATTTAATAATGGAACACCCCTTTTAGGGGTGGGCGTTGCCCCCGGCCTCGGCCTTGGGGTAAACCCCGGCCTCGGCCTGTTCAAATCTATTCTGAAATTTTATGAATCACATCATTTTACGGATTGGTTGGGTGTTAGACAAGGAAATGTCGTCAGCATCACTACCGATATTCTAAAAAGTTTTCAGATAGAAACGAAAGGAAACGGTATCATGAAATGTGGTCCTATATATGTTTATTCACCCGAGTATTTTTGTCCAAAGAACTACTATACAGGAGAATTATCTATAACGAAGAATACTGTATCTATTCATCATTATAGTGCAACATGGGTTCCTAAGCAAGAAAGTATATTGGAAAAAATTTCTCGAAAATTGTCTTTTTCGTTAAGTCGACTATTGACGTCTTTACGTATCTATAAAACTCCAGCAAAGCCATATGCTTGTGAATGATAATGATATTAAAGTTTCTATATTAGTCCCTATATATGGGGTGGAGAAATATATTGAGAAGTGTGCAATTAGTCTAATGGAACAGACTTACATGAATATTGAATATATATTTGTAAACGACTGCACAAAAGACTCTTCTATCGATATACTTAAACGCGTAATTTCGTGTTATCCCGAGCGTCAACCATATACAAAGATTCTTAACCATATCTGCAACCGTGGATTGGCGGCAGCTCGCAATACAGCTGTTGATGCATGCTCAGGTGATTATCTGATGCATGTTGACTCTGATGACTGGCTTGTAAACGATGCAGTGGAGAAACTTATTGCATTTGCCGAAGAAAAAAACAGTGATGTAGTCTTGTTTGGTAATTACAATGTATATCGTGATCATCAAGAAGAGTCAAAGGCTTCTTATTCTGATAAAACAAGTTACATTTCAGGCATTCTTCTGCATACTATACCAGCTTCTATTTGGAACAAATTCTATAAGACTGCGTTTTACAAAGAATCTGGCATACGCTCTATCGAGGGTATCAATCATGGTGAGGATTATGTGGTAGTACCAAGGTTGTTACATAAAGCGAAGAATATAGATGTTTTGAACGAGCTACTTTATTTCTATAATCTTACTAATCAATCTTCGTATACTCAGAATGTTACATTAAAATCTATTGAATCTGTTCATTCTGCTTTTGAAGTCGTGTATGAATATTTCAATGGTGTGGATGATAAACATGAGTATACTGCTACTATGAAAGTACTTCCATTGCGTTCCATGCTTGCGTTAATAAAGACAGCATCAAAAGAAAACTATGGTGACATACTCAATCTGTATGCTCAGTATTTGGAAGTTGATAGTAGACGTTTAAGTAAGAGCGACAAACTTATCCTCTTTTTGTTAAAAGCGAAACAATTTTATACATTGAACTGCTTGATAAAGCTATATAAGCATTTTAAATAATTAGCAATCAGTATTGTCCTAAACGATTTATAGATACGATGAATATGAGGTTGTTATAGATAACAACCAATCCCAAGAATGTATGGTATATGCGTGCGTTCGACAAAAGCTTGATGTTCAATGAGGCCTGTTATTCGTGTGCCTACACACATCTCCAAAGAGTGAGTGACTTTACCATGGCTGACTATTGGGGGTTGGGATTAAATGCCTCTTTTAATCACTCTGCTATTAAGGGTGTACATAATCTATCGCAACGTTCTTCACGACCACAAAGTCGCAATACTTTTATATCAGATATGATGACAATGAACCATAGCAATCTGATGAACAAATACAGCATTAAGGCAAGTCTATGCGACTACCTGCGATTGCTGAAACAATGAATTAATAGTAAATGAGTCTAAAAATGAAAAGGTTAAAAATAATATTAGTATATTTTTTCTTAGACAGAAGCCTTAGTAGTATATATTATTTGCAGCATTCTCCCATAATCAATAAACTTTATACTGGATTAGGTAAATTAATAGGACTTAGCATTTTGTTATTTACACTTCAGTATTTATTATCCCATAGGAGAAACTATAAATACGCTACTTATATACTAAGTCTTGCTATATCAATGTTTGTTCCAACATTATTGTACGGAGGCTCAATATCAAGGTGGTTACAAATCTTTTACCCCATAATGTGTATGCTACCTTTCCTTTGTCTTCAATTTAGGAATGAACACAAAATATCATTATTCTTTGACTCTGTCTCTATTTTGTATTTGGCTATAGCAGGTGTCAATCTAGTTTTATTAGTTGTATCTCCATATATGTTTTCTGAAAGCATCTTGGGGCAACAGACCTACTTGTTGGGCGGTGAAAATTTAGTGCAGCACCCATTGATGATAGGGCTACTAATAAATATGATGAACAACTACGTCAATAAAAATAAGATAAGAACTCTTATTTACGTGTTAGTCCATTTACTTACAACATTTATTATTTTCTCAGCTACTAGTATTGTTGCATGTTTGATTTGTATATCTGCTATATATGTCAAATATATATCAAAACTAATGGCAAAAATATCAATGAAATTTTTGATAGGCATTGCTTTGTTGGGATTTGTTATGGTGGTTTGTTTAGGTGGTATGGGGTTCTTTGAATCTAGCTATGTGGCTCCAATAATTGAAATCTTAGGTAAAGATTCAACACTGTCAGGCAGAACAGACGTATGGATTGTAGCAATGTTGCGATTTTTCGAGCATCCTATACTTGGTAATGGTGTTGCTGATACAGTCAATATCTTTGATGTGTGGGGCACAAATGCGAATGGAGTTTCTGGATATAGTACTTTGAGTGCGCATAATCAATTCTTGCAAACAATGGTAGAAGGTGGCGTTGTTGCAGTAGGTCTTCTATTTATATTTTTGTTCAAGGTTGGAAAATATTTAGACACTCTACCATCTAAATATTCTGTATTATCAAAATCTGTGATTCTCGCTTTTTTAGTCTTAAATATGGGTGAGGCGGCAGGATTATACAACATTTTCTTTGTCTGTGTTATGAGCATGTTGATAGGGACGATGTATTTAAAGATTCCAATAAAAGATTGATAAAAATGTGTTATGAAAGTCAGTTTTATTTTACCAATATATAAGGTTGAAAAGTATCTCGACCAATGTGTAGAGAGCATTCTGTGCCAGACATATAAGGATCTTGAGATTCTTTTGGTTGATGATGGTTCACCCGATAATTGCCCAATATTATGTGATGAATGGGCAAGGAAGGATAATCGAATAAAGGTTTTTCATAAGTCTAATGGAGGGTTGTCGGATACTCGTAATTATGGTTTGGAGCATGCTCAAGGAAAGTATGTGATTTTTGTTGATAGTGATGACTTTTGGGTGAACAAGGATTGCTTGGAACGTTTAATGCACGTAGTGGATGCACATCCTGAGTGCGATTTTATAGGTTTCAATTGTTCTTATTATTATGCTGAAACTAAGTCTTTTGATAAATGGGTGGAATATGATGAAAAATTTTTTGAGCCTACTGATAAAGATACAGCCTTGTGCTCTTTAGTGGCTTCAGGTACCTTTCCAATGAGTGCGTGCTTGAAGATATTAAAGCGAAGTGCACTTCTGGATATGAAAGTTTACTTTATCAAGGGAATAATCGCTGAGGATATTCCTTGGTTTATTGATTTGTTAGAGGGAACCAGAAAGTGCATATTTGTGAATCAATATATATATGCTTATCGTCAAAATGTAGTAGGAAGTATTACATCCTCAGAAAATCCTAAAAGCATCAGTGACTTGTTTGCAATAGTAAAGAATGAAGTTGTGAAAATGAAAAATCGTTCATTTTCGGAAGAGGCGAAGAACGCACTTTATTCCTTTCTTGCTTATGAGTTTTGTATTCTGTTGGCAGCATCTTCACGTATGTCTAAAGATATGCAGAAAGAATTGATGCAATACAAGTGGTTGCTAAATTATACGACGAATCCCAAAGTTCATAAGGCAGCTTTTGTCAATAAGTTATTTGGCATAAAGATTACTAAATGGGTTCTGATGTTCTATATGAATCATATACGGAGAAGTTAAAATATTGTTTATGATTAACAACCCAATAAAAATAATCCGTGCCGTTACCGTGTCCCAGTCCTGCGGCTTTTATACAGGAATAGTTCCAGAGTTGCAGAAGCAAGGGTATGAGGTTGTTTCAGTTTCTTCGCCCGGACCAGAGTTACAGGAACTGCGAGAGATGGGGGTGAGGTGCGTCGAGGTGCCGATGCAGCGACGCATGGCACCTTGGAAGGACTTGAAGTCGCTGTGGAACTTGATTCAAGTGTTTCGAAAGGAGAGGCCCTATATGGTGCACTCCATGACACCCAAGGCAGGGCTACTGTGTATGTTGGCCGCTTGGTTGACGCGCGTACCCCGACGCGTGCATACATTTACCGGATTGGTGTGGCCTACATCAACCGGCATGTCGCGGAGGATATTGATGTTGACCGACTGGCTGACTTGCGCCTGTGCCACCCACATTATTCCGGAAGGAAAAGGAGTGATGGACGATTTGCAACGGCATATCACCCGAAAGCCGATGCGGGTGTTGGGCTATGGTAATGTGATGGGGGTGGATATGGCATTTTGGAAGAAGGAAAATGCCGATAAGGAACAAGTGGCACGTATCAAGGATGCTTCGCGATTTACCTTTCTGTTTGTGGGACGCATTGTAAAGGATAAGGGCATTGATGAAATGGTTGAGGCCTTTTTGAAACTTAGAAAGCAAAGACCCATGCGACTGTTGCTGGTAGGTAAATTTGAAGATGCGTTGGACCCTATTTCTGACAAAGCGCGAAAGGCTATTGAAACGTGCGAAGATATAGAATATGTCGGTCCGCAATATGGCAAGGATTTGTTAGCCCATTATGCAGCCGCTGACTGCTTTGTATTTCCAAGCTATCGTGAGGGATTTCCCAATACGGTGCTTGAAGCCGGAGCTATGGAACTGCCTTCGGTGGTGACGGATATCAATGGAAGTCGCGAAATAATTGAAGACGGACGGAATGGCTTGATTGTTCCTTCGAAAAATGCCGAGGCATTTCGTGAGGCCATGGAACGAATGCTAATAGACGATGCCATGCGGCAACGCATGGCCGGAGCGGCGCGTGAAATCATTGCCACACGTTTTGAACAAGGTTTTGTCAGAAAATGCCTGTTGGATTTTTATGGGGAGATTATAAGCAGGTAAGTAGGTGCTGAAACAAATTAAATACGGAATAAATATGGAGTGATTTGTAGTAGTTGCACTCTACAACTTACTCATTCTTTCCTCCCCACCCGAGTGGCGGCATTGGCGCAGAGCGATACTGCGGTGGGGAACTTGTTTTAAATCAATAGAAAACGTAGAATTTCTAGTTGATTTTTTTACTTTGAAATTCTCTATTTTATTATGACTCATAACGAACAAGCCTTGTTGAGGCTTGTGCGCCTATCCCTTGCAGCCGATGCTGTGAGGGAGGATGCTTTGTTGCCTACTGGTATAGATTGGCCCGCGCTGCTATCTATGGCTTGGCGACAAGGGGTGAGCGCTTTGGTGCTTGATGGCTTGGAACGTCTGGCAGAAAATCAGCGTCCGCCTAAACCGCTGTTGTTGCAATGGATTGGTCGCGTAGCCATGATGGAACAACTTTATGCCAAACATGAGCAATGCATTGCCTCGTTGGCCGACTTTTACGCCTGCCACGGCATACGCATGCTTTTGCTCAAAGGGGTTGGTTGCAGTTGGTGTTGGCCCCGTCCGCAGCATCGGCCCGTAGGCGATGTGGATGTGTATTTGTTTGGACAAAAGGAAGAAGCAGATCAACTGGTGGAGCAGGAATTAGGCATGGCGGTACACCGCGAATACCATAAACACTCCACTTTCAGCTATCACGGCGTAGAGGTAGAAAATCATGCTAAATTTATTGACGATGTTTCGCACAAAAGCAACATCAGTTTTGAAAAGACGCTGATGGATGTGCTTGCTCAAGAAACGTGTATGGCAAGTCCGATACATCATGTATGCTTACCTCCACCCACCTTTGGCGCATTGTTTCTGTTGCGTCACACCGGAGAGCATTTTGCCTCGAATGAAATATTGTTGCGTCATGTGCTGGATGTGGGCACTTATTTTCAGCACCATCATGCAGCTATGGATTGGTCCTATATATATAAGGTATATAAGGAGCAGCGCATGACCCGTTTTTTCAATGCCATAGCCACCATTTGTGTGGAGTACTTCGGTATGGGTGCTGCCTGCTTTTCCTCAGAAGATTCACGCTTCGCCTTTGAACGCGATTTGCCTCTGGCGAACCGCATCCTCGCAGATATTTTTGCAGAGAAAGAAAAACTCCCCATGTCTACAGTTGGAATCGACACCCTTGGCAAAAAGTTGAAGTATGCTATAGGTAAAAGTCGCCGCTGGTGGCATAACCGCTGGAAATACAGCCTTGTCTATAACGAAAACATCTTTGAATCGTTTGTGTGGCTGGCTAAGAATAGATTGAACTAAAACCAATAAAAATATGTACAAACATTTTTTCAAACGTCTTTTTGATTTTTGCATTGCGTTGATTGCATTGGTCTGTATCAGCCCCATCCTGATTGTGGTAACCATTTGGCTTCACTTCGCCAACAAAGGAGCCGGTGCTTTCTTCTTTCAAGAGCGACCGGGGAAAGATGGCAAAATCTTTAAGGTTATCAAGTATAAGACGATGACAGATGAGCGAGATGCAGAAGGAAACTTATTGCCCGATGCCGATCGCTTGACAAAAGTTGGTCGCTTTGTTCGATCGACTTCAATAGATGAATTACCTCAGTTAATCAATGTTTTGAAGGGCGATATGGCACTGATAGGTCCTCGTCCGCTTTTAGTACAGTATCTACCATTATATAGTAAGGAGCAAATGCGACGCCATGAGGTTCGTCCGGGAATTAGTGGTTGGGCACAATGTCATGGACGTAATGCAATTTCATGGACAGAGAAGTTTAAGTTAGATGTGTGGTATGTAGACCACTTATCATTTATTACAGATTTGAAAGTTATAATTATAACAATAAAGAAGGTGTTGTTTAGAGAGGATATTAATTCTGATAACGATGCTACAATGGAGGATTACAATGGAACAAATTAATTACAAATTGCTTAAATCCTTGGATGAAAAGTATGGCTCGCCATTCTATATCATGGATCCAGATAAGTATAAGCAAAATATCAGTAACTTTATTAATGCTTTTAAAAAGAAGTATGATAAGGTATTGGCTGGATATTCGTTCAAAACTAACTATGTTCCAGCCCTTTGTAACATAGCAAAAGAGGCTGGATGTTACGCAGAAGTGGTCTCTGATATGGAGTATGCACTCGCTGTTAAACTGGGTTTTGAAAAGATTATCTTCAATGGACCAATCAAGCGTCAGCTAGTTTTACATGATGCAATTGAGCGTGGTGCAATCATTAACCTTGATAGTGAATATGAGGTTGAAGATATTTGTGCATACAAGGTTGCGAATCCTACTAAGGATATTAAGGTGGGTATGCGCATAAACATCAATCTGACAGATGAAAATGGCAACAGTTCAATCCAGTGTGGATTGCGTTTTGGCCGTTTCGGATTCCCTGATGAGATTATTGGCCGGAACATAGAGAAACTTCACGAAGTAGGTGTGAAGATAATCTCATTGCATGGTCATACTTCAACATCAGATAGAGCTGTACTAAATTACAAAATCATTACTCAGCACATGCTTGCTGTATGTGAGAAATACCAGTTGAATGATCTTCTATATTTTGATATTGGTGGAGGCTATTTTGGTGCTGCCCCAGAAGGTATGGATTTAACTGGCCGTCCAAAGTATGAGGATTATGCAGATTGTGTTCTCGGGGAAACTATGGTAAACGAGTGGTTCATGAAGCAGAAGCCATACATAGTTATTGAACCAGGCTCTTCTGTTGTATCAAATGTATTTACCTATTATACAAAGGTCTATCAGAATAAGAGAGTTGGAAAGGTTAACTTTGTGATGGTAGATGGATCTGTATTTGATGTAAAACCTACAATGCACTCCAATAACCTTCCTCATGAAGTTTATAGAGCTTCAAGTACCCCAGAGACTTATATTTGTGATGTCGTAGGTTCTACGTGTATGGAGAAGGATGTCATGCTAAAGGAAGTTGAGATGCCAAAAATGGAAGCTGGTGACTACATTCAATTCCGTGGCGTTGGTGCCTATACAATTTGTATGACTCCAACATTTATCAATTACCTAGAACCTATTCTGATGGTTGATGGTAAAGATTTTGTAAAGGTTAGAAGAAGACAGAACATTGACGATATAATTCAGATATATAAATACTAGATATATATGAATATTCTTTTTACTTGCGCAGGCAGACGCACCTATCTGCTGAAATACTTCAAGGAAAATTTGAGTGAAGGCGATAAGGTAGTGGCTACAGATATGCAGCTGTCGGCTCCAGCTTTGCAGGTGGCTGATGTGAAACTGCAAGTTCCGGCAGTGTACGACCCGAAGTATATTGACATCACTTTGCAGATTTGCAAGGAGCAAAAAATTGATGCTTTGCTCTCGCTCAACGATTTGGAACTGCCTCTGTTGGCAGAGAATAAGGCTCGGTTTGAAGTTGAGGGTGTGAAGGTTATTGTGAGTGATCCCAAGGTTATTGACATAGCTTTCGATAAGTATAAGACTGCACAGTGGGTAGAATCGTTGGGGCTGAAATCGCCCCAAACCTTTGTGCGTTTGGAAGATGCAAAGCGAGCCTTGCAAACCGGTGAACTGGTGTTCCCCTTGTTTATGAAACCTCGTTGGGGGTCAGGTTCTATCGGTTTGGAAACCATTGCCGATATGGAAGAACTCGACACCTACTATAACCTGTTGATGAAGAAAATCAAGAAGACCATTTTGGCTACGGCTTCGGTGGGGGATGAGTACATCATGATACAGGAAAAGCTGACGGGCAATGAGTTTGGACTGGACGTAATGAACGATCTTGAAGGTAACCATGTGGCTGTGAGCGTGAAGCAGAAGTTGGCTATGCGTGCCGGAGAAACGGATAAGGCTGTAACGCTTGATTTACCCGAGGTGCGCGAGATTGGCCGTAAAATTGGTGAAGCTTTGAAGCATATTGGAAACCTTGATGTCGACGTGATGCAGAATGCAAAAGGCGAATACTGCGTGCTGGAACTGAATCCCCGCTTCGGTGGCGGTTTCCCGTTTAGCTACGAAGCCGGTGTAAACCTTCCGAAAGCTATAATTGAATGGATCAAGGGCAATGAGGTGGATGCCGCCATGCTGCAACCTGCATACGGACGCATGTTCTCGAAGAATGACTATTTGATGGAGATTAAATAATTAGTAAACAAGTGCTAGTAGGTTTGCCAGATAGCAAAAAGTACAAAGAGAGCGAATCCTTTGTAAAAAATATACAATAAATATGTCAGAAGAACGTAAAACGATTTATCTATGCCTTGCCCACATGAGTGAGGCCGGTTTGGAACAGAAATATGTGAAGGAGGCATTTGATACGAACTGGGTGGTGCCCATGGGACCGAATGTGAACGCCTTCGAAAAAGACCTGGAGGCGTTTGCCAACAGTAAGGAGGATGGAACAGAGCCGCTCGACAGAAAGGTGGTTTGCCTTTCGGCCGGAACGGCAGCGGTGCATCTGGCACTGATTGGCTGCGGCGTAAAGGCAGGCGACGAAGTGCTGGTGCAAAGCTTTACGTTCTGTGCTTCGAGCCATCCGGTGACTTATCTGGGGGCGAAGCCCGTGTTCGTGGGTTCAGAAAAGGAGACTTGGAACATGGACCCCGTTCTTTTGGAAAAGGCCATCATCGACCGCAAGGAAAAGACCGGCAAACTGCCGAAGGCCATTGTGCCCGTAGCTCTGTATGGTATGCCTTACCGCATTGACGAAATCATGGCGATTGCCGACAAATACGGCATTCCCGTGGTGGAAGATGCTGCCGAAGGCATGGGTTCGCGTTTCGGCGGACAAGTGCTCGGTACGTTCGGTAAGTACGGCGTGCTGTCGTTCAACGGCAACAAGATGATTACGACCTCGGGCGGCGGTGCCCTGATTTGTCGCAGCGCAGAGGACGCCAACGAAGTGATGTGGTATGCTACCCAAGCCCGCGATGCTTATCCCTACTACCAGCACACGGCCATCGGTTACAACTACCGCATGTCGAACATCTGCGCCGGTATCGGCCGCGGACAGATGACGGTGCTCAACGACCACATTGCCCACCACAAACATGTGCAAGCCTTGTACGAAGAACTGCTGAAGGACGTGCCCGGTGTGCACATTCACAAGCAGCCCGCCGACCCGCGCTACGATGCCAACTTCTGGCTCTGTGCAGCTACGCTCGACGAAGACGTGAAGGTGCAGGGACAGGAAAATGCTTATAAGGAAGTTATCAAGACGGCTGTGGGCGGAGCTGCCGGCGTGATTCATGCCGTAGACTCAGCCACGACCGACTGTCAGCCGAACGAAAACGTGGAAGCCTTGCGCGTGTTTATGTTAGGCAAGAAGGTGGAATGCCGCCCCGTTTGGAAACCCATGCACAAGCAGCCGGTGTATGCCGATGCTGCCGTATATACCAACGGTGTGGAAGAAGACCTGTTCAAGGTAGGTTTCTGTCTGCCGGCAGGTCCTTGGGTGACGGACGAGGACGTACATTATATAGTAGACTGCATTAAGGAAGCGATTGTTCGCTAAACCTCCTAGTTACAGAGCGATTAACGACACGATATGTAAGCGGCATATCCTGTGCGTTAATCGCTCTTTTTATATTCTGTTCATGATGAATTCGCTGATAAAAGCTATGTGGAAGTTCTGTGTCTTCCTGTTTATACCGCGCAAATCGAATCACTTACCCAATAATTAAAAAGCAATGGAAATAAACAACGATTTTTTACAAAACCTCATGGAATAGGCCAAGGTAAAGACTCTGTAGAAATGGAGTAGAGAAACGCTCGTGTTACGTACGTTTCGGAAATCGGAATGCGATAAAATGGTATATCCCTATTTCATTTTTTTTGCGCTTTAAAAACGCTCTGAAATGCTTGTGAATAAAAGGGTTAGGGGCTTTGTAAAGTTGTTTGAAAAAATAGGGGTGCGATATCAGGTGCCGAAAAAAATTGGATTTCGGGGTGTTTAGGTTGTATCTTTGCATACGCGAAGTCAGGCTGCACCTCAGCATAACTTTCGAAAATGAGTTTTCAAGTTCTGCATTCGGTTTGCACTGACATTGCATACGCGAAGTCAGGCTGCACCTCAGCATAGCTTTTGAGAGCCAGCTCTCGTCGCTCTGCATTCGGTTTGCACTGACATTGCCTTCGGCGAAGTCAGGCTTCACCTCAGCATAACTTTCGAAAACGAGTTTTCAAGTTCTGCATTCGGTTTGCACTGACATTGCCTTCGGCTAAGTCAGGCTTCACCTCAGCCTTGATGGATGAAAAAACTATAGAATCCTTATTTATAAAGTGATCTTTGACATTTTGTGACAACAGAAAGTAAGGCAGGTAGGCCTGTCTGAAACATCAACGTATAGTTGAGTTAAATTTCACGCTTTTTAGGCTGAACCATGATAATGCGTTCTACTGATGAAGGAGGATGGTAATGGATTCAATAAAAGATGCTCAAGATAAGTGCCGTTGCATGGCTTCTGGGGTAGCACTATCAGCAGCACCATCTGTTCCGGCATGCTCCGTTCTGTAAACGATATATTCCAACATTTGCTGTCTAAAATCAGCACAGCAATTTAGCGAAAGGTCCATGGATATTTTGTGATATCCGCGGACCTTTCTTGTTGGTGTTGTTTACAAACTAGACTGAAAAACGAGGATTTCATACGTTTTCGGTTGATAAACAGATGAGTTGGTGAAGAAATGCGTAACTTTGCCAATCAATAGAGTCTGAGCGACCGATGTCTGTCGGCACGGCTGTCGGGCTGAGGTCATACGATTTGGTTTATAGAGTTATGGAATATAAGAAACATTTTACAGATGAAGAGTTAGACGGGGTGTTGCAATGGTTTGAAACGCATTGGGACGATTTGCCCGTGTCGGCCTCATTGGATAAGGCTACGGTTATCAAGGATTTCAAGCATACCGTCCGCCTTTACTTTGACATTGTGAATGAACATCGGAACAATCCAACGTACAGTGGACAAATATTCCAGATATTCAAAATGCGTGATGTGGCCGAACAGGCTATGCGCGAAAAAGGTGTGCTGTAAGTTTCGCAGGTGTTGCAATGATTCTGTCGAACAATTAAAAAACATGTAATCGCGTTCCTGCACCACATCTGCTTCGTGAAATCAGGCGGTGCTTCAGCTTAGTGCTTGCAAACAAATTTCTCACATCGACTTACTGAAGTCGTCTAAACTTTTCTGACGAAGATTTGATATGGAGATTTATCTCTTCAAAATTCAATCTTCAATCTTCACCTTTCTTTTAGGCCGTTTTTTGACCTTTCAACAGTCGTGTAGCTCGCTACACTCATTCTTCAAGGCCCAAAAACGCCTCAAAAATAAAGGCAAATCTTGAAATTCATAAAAGTTCAGACGACTTCACCGCTTCAACCCGTATTTCCGTTGTTTTCTCAAAAAAATAGAACTATGACAAACCATTCTGAACCCAAAGATATGTGGGCATACACCTATGTGAGCAAAGGCCATTTCGAACTGATGCGTAAACCCCGCCCTACCCTTTTAGATGCACACGACGCTATCGTCAAAGTAACCATGAGCAGCATTTGCTCAAGCGACTTGCACATCAAGCATGGCAGTGTACCCCGAGCTGTGCCGGGCATCACCGTGGGACACGAAATGGTGGGCATTGTCGAGGAAGTGGGCACGGCCGTGACGAATGTCAAGGTGGGCGACCGCGTGACGGTGAACGTCGAAACCTTCTGCGGCGAATGCTTTTTTTGCCAACGTGGATTTGTCAACAACTGCACCTCGGAACACGGCGGCTGGGCCTTGGGTTGCCGCATCGATGGCGGACAGGCCGAATATGTGCGCGTGCCCTTAGCCAACCAGGGACTGAACCGCATTCCCGACAGTGTGACCGACGAACAGGCGCTGTTTGTGGGCGACATTCTGGCCACAGGATTCTGGGCTACACGCATTTCGGACATCCGGCCCACCGACTCGGTGCTGATTATCGGTGCCGGCCCCACGGGCATTTGCACCCTGCTATGTGTGATGCTCAAGCAGCCTCAGCAAATTGTGGTGTGCGAAAAGTCGGACGAACGCCGACGCTTCATCGAGCAACACTATCCGCAGGTAAAGGTTTGCACACCCGACGATTGCCGCGAATGGATTGCAGCCCACTGCTCGAACGGAGGAGCAGACGTGGTGATTGAGGTGGCCGGGGGACCCAACACTTTCGAACTGGCTTGGCAGTGTGCCCGCCCCAATGCCATCTGCACCATCGTGGCCATGTACGACCGTCCGCAGCTGTTGCCACTGCCCGACATGTATGGCAAGAACCTGACATTCAAAACCGGCGGTGTAGATGGTTGCGACTGCGAGGAAATTCTGCAACTGATTAAGGAGGGTAAAATAGATACTACCCCACTCATCACCCACCGTTTCCCCCTGTGCGAAGCCGAAACTGCCTACAAATTGTTCGAGGAAAAGCGCGACGGCGTAATCAAGGTGGCACTACGCAACACAGCAATTTAGCCCAAGCTGCATACAGATATTATACAACACGCAAAAAGGCGACCGGAAGATAATTTCCGGTCGCCTTTTTTTTGCTGCCATTTACTTTTTCTTCGGACTCACATTCAGTCGGTACACCACATGAAGCATGGCGTAACGGGGAATAACGTGGTAAATGGTTTCGGTGCGTCCCTGTCCGTTGAGCGAACGGCGAATGTTGCTCAGCTGGCCGAGCATGTCGAAACCATCGAGCATCACAGAGATGCGATTGCCCCAAAAACGCTTGGCTAAGCGGGCGTTCCACACCAGGTCGTCGGTGTTCATGGCATCGTCGGTATAACCACGACGGGAGAACACGGTAAAGTCGGTCGAGAAGGAGATGTCGAGGGGCAAATCGGCCTTAAAGGTCAACCCATAGTTAAAGTCGCCGGCATTGATGGTGGCAAAGTCGGTGCGACGACTGGTAATGTGCGTCCATGTGCCATTGCCCTTGGCTCCCAATTTTATCTTGCCTATGCCATATTCCAATTTCAGGCCTTGCGAAACGTAAAGGTTACGCACCGAGCTGCGGGGGCTTACGCCCGAGGCAGTTTCGTCGGCAAGCGAGATGAGGTCGACATTATGGTTGAACGTGGCTGCCGTGTTACCACTCAGCGTGAAACGTTTTTGCTTGTCGAGCGGCAAACTGAAGAAACCGCTTCCGCTCAGCAGGTAATTGCCGTTGACATTCTCCGGGCGATACGTGCGTTTGCCCGTTGTGCGGTCATACACATAGCTCATGGTGAGCGCATTTTGCACAATGCTGTACGACAGGTTCAACCCGGCATTCACCGAACGAAGGGTATTGAGATAGGTGTAGTTAGCAGTTGCCATACCCGTCCAGCTCTGCTTCAAATTGCGGTTGCCCACATATACATTGAGCGGATCGCGGCCGTAGGGTTGCAGTATCTCGTAGCTGAAGTCGTGGTACGACGAATTGGCACGCAGCGTAAATTCCAACTCATGATTTTTAATCACATCGTTCGTACCTTCACGCAGTGTGGGCCACATATTGCCCACCGTGAGCACAGGGGCAAAGGTCACTACCGTGCGATGCATCGTGGTGTCGACCACCGAGGGACGCTGATAATCTAACTCGTTGCGCGTAAAGGACACCGGGAGGTCGAGCGTCATGCGCCACCACGAGGGGTAAAACGTTTCTTTATGCAAGTAATAGCCCACGGTGTGTGTGTTGTCGGTCGCCGTGGTCCGGCGGGTATGCTCACCGTCGAGCGTGGTTCGCTGCCAGTCAGCCACTGAGGGAAGTACACCCACCTCATGGGCCGTGCCGGCTCCCCAGCCTTCGAGGGCATCGAGGCGGTAGATGCTGCCGCGTTGCTTCGTCTGCGTGCGTCGGTAACTGTAGTAAGGCTGCATGCGCCAGTTTTTCTGCATCGGCAGGTAGTACGAGGCCTTGCCGTGGAAGTCGGTGGCCTGAAACGGCTGAGTTTCGTATTCGTGACGGTAGTCGGTAGGCTGTCCCGACTGCGGATAGTCGGTTTGCTTTTTGTCAAAAATTCTGTACTTATTGTCAGTCACACGCGCACCGGCCTCAATGATGACGTTGTCCATCGTGTGCGGTATCTTGATGGTAGTCATGGTCGAAAGGCCCACATTAAAGGCACGCCCCTTCGTAAGTCCTTCACTATCCTTACGGTAAAGCGTATGGCCCAGCAAGGCGGTGTTGAGGTCGGGACGGAAAAGGCTGTCGAGTGCTCCTTCAGCAATGAACGACGTGGGGAGTACATCGCATACGGCAGCGCGACTGAAGGCATTGTGTTGCGAACGTTCATAGTAGGCGTCGGGCTGAATGCGCAGACGCACGTTCTGCCATTTAAAGAGCCAGTCGTGCGAGGTGAAGAAGGAGAAACTGTGGTACCGACTGCGCGAGGCTGAAAGGCCGTAAGTGTCGCCGCCGCTCAGGAAATTGACCGACGAAGTGCGGTTGTTGTAGGTATCGTCGTTGTGGCGCACCACGGCACTTCCTTCTAATTTAAAGCGTTTCTGACGGTCGTTGATGAAATAGTCAATACCTCCGAAGCGTACGGTGGTGAGCCCATCGCCCACCATTTCGGGGGTCCAGTCGGTGTTCTCACCGGGTCGGCGAAACTCGTTGACATTGTTGAGCGAGCCATAGAACGACAGGCGCGAGTGATTGGTAAAGCGCATGCCGAAGAGTTTGGCAAGGTAACGTTCGGCAGTGCCTCCGCCGGCTTCGACATTGCCAATCCAACCGATAGAGTATTGCTTTTTCAGTTTGATGTCCATCACCATTTGCTTATCGCCGGCACTCTGCCCCAGCATTTCAGAAAGGGCACCGTCTTTTTTATACACCTGCACGTCTTTTACCATGTAAGTGGGCAGGTTGTCGAGCATAATCTGATTGTTTCCCTTGAAAAAGTCCTCGCCGTTGAGCAGCAAACTTTCCACCTGTTTGCCATTGACCAGAATGCGGCCATCGCTCTTCAGTTCTACCCCGGGGAGCTGACGTATCAGGGCATCGAGCATGGAGCCTTCCTGCAGTTGGAAGGCATCGGCATTGAATACAAGGGTATCGCCCTTGCTGTAAAATTTCACCTTGGTAGCCGTCACCGTGGCTTCACCAAGTTTGCGTTCCTTGGGCGTGCGGTGCAGGTTGACCGCTGGTAGCCGTAATGTTGGCTGACGCTTGTAAAGGCGGGGTACGGTATATACAATCTCTTTCGTGTCATACCCTTCCTTTGAAAAACGGAGAATGTATCCTTTTGCAGCATATTTCTGCCCTTCCATGGGAATGGGAACGGCCCATCCGCCTGGTTCTTCATAGAAACTCACATTGGGTTCTATGACATAGCTAAATAGCAGCGAGTCTGTATAGGAAAACATTTCGACCTTCGCGCCATAGAGTTTTTCGCGCGTCAGGTTGTCTTGAACGTAGCCAACCAGCATAAAATCTGACTTTTCAAGCACCCCCTTTCCCCAGCTTTGGGCAAAGGTGGGAAGATGAAAAAGGAAACTGAGTAACAGCAGAATGAGAGCGGATTTATTTTTCATAGAAAGTATTTAATTGTAAATCATATATGCCCAGTTGTGCATAAGTAGGTGTTCAAAATTATTTTTACATTTGAATTGCGTTATTGTGCCGTA
>OHKQ01000256.1_pt1 | contig 28980 bp, 19 predicted proteins | sample 1568891 | NCBI WGS metagenome assembly OHKQ01 (sample SAMEA3879596, study PRJEB24766) | human gut metagenome | biome: human-associated habitat; feature: feces | place: USA | collected 1985/1987 | reverse complement strand
TACAACATCCAGTGCAACGGCATCGGACCCGGCTACATCGCCACCCCGCAGACCGCACCTCTGCGCGAGCGTCAGCCCGACGGCAGCCGTCACCCCTTCGACAGCTTCATCGTCGCCAAGACCCCCGCAGGCCGCTGGGGCGAAGCGGAGGATCTGGGCGGCCCCGCCGTCTTCCTCGCCTCTGCCGCTTCCGACTTCGTCAACGGCCTCATCCTGTACGTTGACGGCGGCATCCTGGCTTACATCGGCAAGCAGCCGCAGTAAGTTTTTCCATATCCGGCATTTTTGCGCCGTGTCCGCTGCCTTCCGGGTGCCGGGCACGGCGCTCTTTTGTTTCCCATATCGACTTTTTTTCCGGAATCTGCTACACTGGTCATAATAATAAAAACAGGAGGACTTTCCCATGAAGATCGCACTTATCAACGAGAACAGTCAGGCCGCAAAGAATGGCATCATCGAGGCCGCTCTGAAGAAGGTCGTAGAGCCGATGGGCCACGAGGTGGTCAACTACGGCATGTACGCTGCCGATGACGCCGCACAGCTGACCTATGTGCAGTGCGGCATCCTCGCCGCCATCCTGCTCAACAGCGGCGCTGCCGACTACGTCATCACCGGCTGCGGCACCGGCGAGGGCGCCATGCTGGCCCTGAACAGCTTTCCCGGCGTCATCTGCGGCCATGTGGAGGACCCCGTGGACGCCTACACCTTCGCCCACGTCAACGACGGCAATGCCGTGGCCATGCCTTTCGCTAAGGGCTTCGGCTGGGGCGGTGAGCTGAACCTCGAGTACTGCTTTGAGAAGCTGTTCGGCTTCGGCCACGGTCAGGGCTACCCCAAGGAGCGCGTCGAACCCGAGCAGCGCAACAAGAAGATCCTCGACGGCGTCCGCGCCGCCACCTTCAAGCCCCTCATCGAGTGCCTCAAGAGCATCGATCAGGACCTGCTGAAGGGTGCCATCGCCGGTGAGAAGTTCAGCGAGCTGTTCTTCGCCTCCTGCAAGGACGAGGAGCTGGCCGCTTATATCAAGAGCCTGCTGGCTTGAGCGGTGGCCAGAGCATGACGGCCCTGTATCACCTGAACGAGAACATTGCCCACCTGCTGGAGGGCTTTCTGGAATCGGCTGTCCCCCTCATCGCGGGGCTGGCGGAGGTCATCGGCCTGTTCATCATCGTGACGAGCCTTGTCAAGGCCACCTACCACTATGTGCGGACGACCTTTTTCCACGACCGGTACGACTTCCACCACGAGATGAGCACCGGCCTGACGACGGCATTGGAATTTCTCATGTCGGCAGAGATCGCCAAGACCTTCCTTCTGCAGAACCTCGAGTCGGTCATCCCGCTGGCGGCGACTTTCGCGCTGCGCGCTCTGATGAGCCTGCTGCTCCATGTCGAAATGCGGGCAGACCACACAGAGGAAAAATGATGCCTACCAAAGTTTTCTTTTCCCATTCTTTTCCGGTTTGTGCAGAACGTCAAAAATAGCATCCAGCTCTTGACACTTTGACCAAACCGCCTTATACTCTTGCCATCGAAAGCAAAGGCGCTGACGGATGAAAGATCCGCCAGCGCCTTTTGTGTTTCCGGGGGAAGTGTATCCCCTGCGGCCAAGGGAGAAATAGAGGGCTTCCTTTTCCGGATTTTCCGCGCTGCTGCGCAGATAGAGGGGTGCAGCAGCCGGAGTGTACGCGCCGCCGGGCTGGCACCCGGCAGCCAGATCATTGGGGAGGTATCTGCGTCATGTTCAGCTCCGTCAACACCTGTTGGACGCTCGTAGGAGCGTTCCTCGTCTACTTCATGCAGGCCGGCTTCGCGCTCTGCGAGGCAGGCTTCACCCGCGCCAAGAACACCGGCAATATCCTCATGAAAAACATGATGGATTTTTGTATCGGCACGCCCTGCTACTGGCTCATCGGCTTCGGCCTGATGTTCGGCGGCACCGGCGCTCTCATCGGCGGGTTCGACCCTTTCATTCAGGGTGATTATTCTCATCTGGGCCTCGACATCCCGCTGTGGGTGTACATCGTGTTCCAGACTGTCTTCTGCGCAACGGCAGCCACCATCGTCTCCGGCTCCATGGCCGAGCGCACCAACTTCAAAGCCTACTGCGTCTACTCCGCAGCCATTTCGCTGGTGGTCTACCCCATCTGCGGCCACTGGATGTGGGGCGGCGGCTGGCTCCAGAGCATGGGCTTCCACGACTTTGCCGGTTCTGCAGCAGTCCACAACGTCGGCGGCATCATCGCCATGCTGGGCGCGGCCCTGCTGGGTCCCCGCATCGGCAAGTACGACAAGGACGGCAAGCCCCACGCCATCCCCGGCCACAACCTGACCGCCGGTGCGCTGGGCGTGTTCATCCTCTGGTTCTGCTGGTTCGGCTTCAACGGCGGCTCTTCCCTGAGCCTTTCCACCGATGAGACCATGACTCTGACCGGTCTGGTCTGCTTCAACACCAACCTTGCGGCAGCAGTTTCTACCTGCGTGACCATGCTCTTTACCTGGAAGCGCTACGGCAAGCCCGACGTCTCCATGACGCTCAACGGCTCTCTGGCTGGTCTGGTGGCCATCACCGCAGGCTGTGACACCGTTTCGCCCTTTGGTGCTTTCATCATCGGCTTCGTCGCCGGCATCCTCGTGGTGCTGAGCGTCGAGTTCTTCGATAACATTGCGAAGATCGATGACCCCGTGGGCGCTGTCTCCGTCCACTTTGCAAACGGCGTCTGGGGTACCATTGCCGTGGGCCTCTTCTCCGACGGCGGCAACGGTGTCGGTAAGGGCCTGTTCTACGGCGGCGGTCTGAGCCAGCTGGGCATCCAGCTTCTGGGCCTCATCGTGGTGGACGCCTATGTTCTGGCCGTCATGTTCGTCATCTTCAAAGTCATCGACAAGGCCATCGGTCTCCGCGTTCCCGCTGAGGTGGAGATCGACGGTCTGGACATCCACGAGCACGGTCTGGCTTCCGCTTACGCCGGTTTCGCCATCTCCGATGCAAACTCTGCCGCCATGGTCCCCAACGAGAACACCGACCTCGGCGAGGACGACGCTTCCAAAGCTTCTGCAAAGCAGATGGACGCCGCTGTGCCTGTGGTGCGTGAGCCTGCTGTCATCCACGACGGCATCTACGACACCGGGATGCACAAAGTGTCCATCATTGCAAAGCTTTCCAAGTTCGACCAGCTCAAGAGCGCCCTCAACGATCTGGGCGTCACCGGCATGACGGTCACGCAGGTCATGGGCTGCGGCATCCAGAAAGGCACCACTGAAAAATACCGTGGTGTGCCTGTGGACAGCACCCTCCTGCCGAAGATCAAGGTCGAGGTCATCGTCTCCAAGATCTCGGTCGATTCCGTGGTGGAGGCCTCCAAGAAGGCCCTTTACACCGGCCACATCGGCGACGGCAAGATCTTCGTCTACAACGTGACCCGCGTGGTCAAGATCCGCACCGGCGAAGAGGACTTTGCCGCCCTGCAGGACGTCGAGTAAGCGTCCCCCCTGATTTCATCGCTATCCCGCCGAGACGGCGTGGATATATTGTTCTCCTTTTTCCTTTTTTCTGATAATTCCAAACACAGCTCAAAGCCCCGCTCCTTCGCACAAGGGAGCGGGGCTTTGGCGTTTCTTGACAGTGCCCGTCCGTCGTGCTATCTTTGTGGGCAGGATATAAAAAACACAGGAGTGTTATCATGAAAGAATTTTTGAAAAAGGAGCTTTATTCCTTCCGGGCCGTCGCGGCCATTCTGGCCCGCTGGCTGCTGTTGGCCGTCCCCACCGGCCTCGTCTGCGGTGCCGTCGGCACAGCGTTCCACCTGGCCGTGGAGCATGTCACCGAGTGGCGGGCCGAGCACATCTGGCTGCTCTGGCTTCTGCCGGTGGCAGGTCTTGCCATCGTGGCACTTTATAAGGTGACGGGCTGCGAAGGGGTGGGGACGAACAACGTCATCCGCGCCGTCCACAGCGGCGAAAGCGTCAGCCCGCTGCTGGTGCCGGCCATCTTCTTCGGCACGGTGCTCACCCACCTCTGCGGCGGCTCGGCCGGGCGTGAGGGCGCAGCTTTGCAGATGGGCGGCAGCATCGGCTACAACATCGCAAAGCTCTTCCGCTTCTCCGACCACGACCGCCGCACGGCCACGGCCTGCGGCATGGCGGCGTTTTTCTCGGCGCTGTTCGGCACGCCGCTGTCGGCGACCCTCTTCGGCATCATGGTGGAGGATGTGGGCCTCGCGTTCTCGGTGGCCTTTGTCCCCGGCTTCGCCGCTGCCCTCATCGCCTATGGCGTCTCGCTGGCCTGCGGCATCTCTCCTACCCATTTTGAGCTGACCGCACCGGCGCTTTCCATTGATTCTACTCTGCTGGTGGCTGTGCTGGGTGTTGCCTGTGCGCTGGTGGCCCGGGCATTCTGCTGGCTTCTCCACACCATGGAGCACGAGATGCCCCGCCGCCTGCCAAACCCCTGGGTGCGCGCCGTCGTGGGCGGTGTTGCCGTGGTGGCCCTCTCCTACCTGATGGGCGTGGGCCGCTACAACGGCGCGGGCATGGGCGTCATCACTGCCGCCGTGGAGCAGGGGCAGGCCCTGCCGTGGGACTTTATCTGCAAGATACTGCTGACCGCCCTGACCCTCTCGGCGGGCTTCAAGGGCGGCGAGGTCGTCCCCAGCTTCTACATCGGTGCGACCTTCGGCTGTGCATTCGGCCCGCTGCTGGGCCTGCCCGCCGGGTTCTCCGCCGCCGTGGGCCTCGTCTCGGTGTTCTGCGGCGCGACGAACACCCTCATCCCCTCCATCCTGCTGGCCTATGAGCTGTTCGGCGGCGTGGGGCTGGAGCTGATTGCGCTGGGCTGCGGCGTCTGTTATATGCTCTCCGGCACCCACGGCCTCTACAGCAGCCAGCTCTTTGTGACGGAGAAGCTGCTGTCGGAGTATACGGAGAGCTGGGGGAAGCGGCTGCACCACTGATCCTCTTTCATTTTCCAGCGCACAGCCCTTGATTTTTTCCGTTTCTCGTGCTACAATCATCTGTAGTTTCATCCTGTGATGCGCAGTGTGCGCAGGTTTTCTGCCGCCGGTGCGTCAAAATCAAATGTCCCAAAACGATGATGCGGACAAACCGAAGTCCCGTTCTCCATGCCGCAGAGAGGGCTGCCGTCCGGAAGGACGCGCTGCAAGCAGCCTGCCATGTGCCGGACTTCTACCACCGCAGAGTGCAGAGGCGAACCTCTGCCGGGTGCGCCCGTTACAGCACAGCGAGTGGCGTGCAGCAGCACGCAATTCGGGTGGAACCGTGGAACGCAGTTGGATCTTTCAAAGGCGCTTCATCCCGTAGAGCAAATGCGGGGTGAAGCGTCTTTTTTGTTATACCAAACGCATTTTTCATGTCAAGAAGGAGTAACACCATGAAGATCATCTATAAGGACGGTCATGTGGACGAGTGCCCGCAGGACCAGGAACTGCACGTTATCCGTCACACCGCAGCCCACGTCATGGCTCAGGCCATCAAGCGCCTCTACCCGGAGGCTGACTTCGCCTTCGGCCCCGCCACCGAGAACGGCTTCTACTACGACGTTGACCTCGGCGACACCAAGCTGACCGACGAAGATCTGGCCAGCATCGAGAAGGAGATGCACAAGATCACCAAAGAGAATCTGGCCATCAAGCCCTTCATCCTGCCCCGCGCAGAGGCTGTCAAGCTGATGGAAGAGCGCCACGAGAACTATAAGGTCGAGCACATGGCTGACCTGGCCGACGAGACCGAGTTCAGCTTCTTCCAGCAGGGCGAGTACGTCGATATGTGCATCGGACCTCACCTGACCTACACCAAGGCTCTGAAGGCTTTCAAGATCACCCAGCAGTCCGGCGCATACTGGAAGAACGACAAAGAGAACAAGATGCTGACCCGTATCAACGGCGTGGCTTTCCACAATCAGGAGGAGCTGGACGCCTGGGAGAAGGAGCAGCAGGAGGCCCGTGAGCGCGACCACCGCAAGATCGGCAAGGAGATGGGCCTGTTCATGACCGACGACCTGGTTGGCCGCGGTCTGCCCATGTTCCTGCCCGCAGGCTACACTGTCTGGCAGGAGCTGGAGAACTATATCAAGGAGAAGGAGCGCGCCCGCGGCTATCTGCACGTCATGACTCCCTGCATCGGCACCGTGAATCTGTACAAGACTTCCGGCCACTGGGACCACTACCGCGAGAATATGTTCCCCGCTATGGAGATGGAGGGCGAGAGCTACGTCCTGCGCCCGATGAACTGCCCCCATCACATGATGATCTACGCAAACCGTCCCCACTCTTACCGCGACCTGCCCATGCGCATCGGCGAGATCGCACACGACTTCCGCTATGAGTCCTCCGGCACCCTGAAGGGCATCGAGCGCGGCCGTCACTTCTGCCAGAACGACGCTCACCTGTTCTGCACTCCGGAGCAGATCAAGAGCGAAGTCGCTGATGTCTGCAACCTCATCTTCGAGACCTACAAGGACTTCAACATCACCGACTACCGCTGCGTTCTGTCCCTGCGTGACCCCGCCGATAAGAAGAAGTATCACGACGACGACGCGATGTGGAACCACGCCGAGAACGCTCTGCGCGAGGTCCTGACTGAGCTGGGCATCCACTTCACCGAGGAGATCGGCGAGGCTGCTTTCTACGGCCCGAAGCTGGACGTCAACGTCAAGCCCGCTGTCGGCGCTGAGTACACCCTGTCCACCTGCCAGCTGGACTTCTGCCTGCCCGCAAAGTTCCACCTGACCTATGTGGACAAGGATGGCACCGAGAAGACCCCCGTTGTCCTGCACCGTGCGATCCTCGGTTCTCTCGACCGCTTCATGGCCTACCTCATCGAGGAGACCAAGGGCAAGTTCCCCACCTGGCTGGCTCCTGTTCAGGTCAAGGTGCTTCCCGTCTCCGAGAAGACCCTCGAGTATTCCGAGGCCATCACCGAGAAGCTGGTGGAGGCCGGTATCCGTGTGGCTCTGGACGACGACAACCAGAAGATCGGCTACAAGATCCGCGCTGCACAGCAGGTGGACCGCGTGCCTTATATGCTGGTCCTGGGCGCCAAGGAAGCCGAGGCCGGCAACGTCTCTGTCCGTGACCGCAAGGGCGAGACCACCACGATGGAAGTGGATGAGTTCATCGCAAAGGTCACTTCTGAGATCAAGAACCGCAGCCTGTAAGTGATATGATTCCTGATTATATTGATGAAGTCGATCGTCCGAATGAGGAAACGATTGCCGCCACGTTGGAGGCTGAACGCATTGCGAAGGACCCCAACGTAAAGCACTACACCGATTTGGATGAACTTTTTGAAGATTTAAGGAAATAACAAATGCCGCTCTTCCCTTGATAGGAGAGCGGCATTTTTGTGCCTTGGAATCAGGTCATCCCTTTGGTTTTCTCGTCAATCAGCGAAAAAATCCTATCATATGTACCGTTCAGAATCGCCTGACGCGGCATCCAGAAATCAAACAGCTCTTTTAGTCCTGCCGAATCCCCGCAGATTTTTCGGGTCTGCTCATAGGCAAATGTATTCGCATCGACTTCATGCGGTTGTCCGAGATACAGGCTTGTAAAATATCCTTCGCTACCTTCTAATTTACATTTCAGATAATGATTTTCCACCAGTTTATAGCAAGTCCCGTCGAACATGATGATATACTGAACGCTTCGATTTATCGTCTCATTAAATCGCTCCGGTTCAAGATACTGGGATGCGTGCCGCAGCTCATGAAAAAGATAGAACATTCTTTCGTACTCAGGCTCTTTGTCCAGCCCCTCTGCATTTATAAACACAGTCCTGCTGGAAGCGTCAAATGTTCCCTTTGCTGTTTTGTATCCGGCAGGCATCTCAAAGGACAAATACAGATTCAGCCCATGCTCCCTGCAATACGCGTCGAAATACTTTTTATATCCAGTCATTCTCTCGTCACCGGCTCGCAATTCTTATGAAAAATGCCCCTGCCGAAGCTATTTTTAGCGTTCTGCAAGGGCATTTTCGTTTACGTTTTGTTATTTCAGCAGATTATCATCCGTGAAGTAATCGATTTTCATGGACTTACGCACTTCGGCGAGGGTGGCGGCGGCGGTCTTTTCGGCCACAGCGCTGCCTTCCTTCAGAATTTCCACGACCTCGGGCAGGCGCTGCTCCCACTCCTTGCGGCGGTTGCGGATGGGCTCCAGCTCAGCCTGCATGACGCTGTTCAGGAACTTCTTCACCTTCACGTCGCCCAGACCGCCGCGCTGATAGTGTGCCTTCAGCTCGTCGAGGTTCTGGTACTCGGGCAGGAACTCGGCAAAGTGCTCCGGGCGGCTGAATGCATCCAGATAGATGAAGACGGGGTTGCCCTCCACCTTGCCGGGGTCCTGCACGCGCAGATGGTTCGGGTCGGTGTACATGGACATGATCTTCTTCTTGATGTCCTCAGGCTCGTCGGAGAGGTAGATGCAGTTGCCGAGGCTCTTGCTCATCTTGGCCTTGCCGTCGGTGCCGGGCAGGCGCAGGCAGGCGCTGTTCTGGGGCAGAACGATCTCCGGCTCCACCAGAGTCTCACCGTAGACGGCGTTGAACTTATGGACGATCTCGCAGCACTGCTCGATCATGGGGCGCTGGTCCTCGCCTGCGGGGACGGTAGTGGCCTTGAAGGCGGTGATGTCCGCAGCCTGGCTGATGGGGTAAGTGAAAAAGCCCACCGGGATGCTGGACTCGAAGTTCTTCTGCTGGATCTCCGCCTTGACGGTGGGGTTGCGCTGCAGGCGGGAGACGGTGACGAGGTTCATATAATAGAAGCTCAGCTCGGTCAGCTCCGGCACCATGGACTGGATGAAGATGTGTGCCTTGGCGGGGTCGATGCCCACGGCCAGATAGTCCAGAGCGACCTGCAGGACGTTCTGGCGCACCTTCTCCGGGTTGTCGGCGTTGTCGGTGAGGGCCTGTGCGTCAGCGATCATGATATAGATCTCGTCGAACTTGCCCGAGTTCTGCAGCCGGACACGCTCCTTCAGAGAGCCGACATAGTGGCCGACATGGAGCCGGCCCGTCGGGCGGTCGCCCGTCAGAATGATCTGTTTCATACTTTTCTCCTTTTTCATCAGGCGCATTTTTCCTCAACCTCTCCGTCACAGCTGACGCTGTGCCACCTCCCCTAATAGGGGAGGCTCTGGCGAAAAGGGTAAGTTTTCGGTTTTGCCAAGGGCTCTCCTATCCGGAGAGCTGGACGCCGCAGGCGGCCTGAGAGGTTCATTTTTTATAAGTATATCCCCCGCCGCTTTCCCTGTCAACAAAAGCCGCACCGGAACGGATAAAAAAGAAAAAGCGATGGAAAAACTTCCATCGCTTTACTGGCGCCTCTTGCCTGACTCGAACAGGCGACACCCTGATTAACAGTCAGGTGCTCTAACCGACTGAGCTAAAGAGGCATCTATATAAAACGGCGCAGAGCCGTTTTACTACTAAAATGGTGACCCGTACCGGAATCGAACCGATGTTAAAGGCGTGAGAGGCCTCTGTCTTAACCGCTTGACCAACGGGCCATACTACCATTGCATCGGGTGTTGTTCCCGACTCGATTATTTTAGCACAGCGTACCCCCTTTGTCAACAGGCATTTTCAATTTTTCGGCAAAAATTTCGAAAAGATCAGAACAGCCGACGCACTCTGCCCTTCACAGCCCCCAGAAGGACGTTCAGGTAAAGGCCCATGACGCTCTCCACCTCGCCCAGCTCCATGCTCTGGCGCTGGGGCAGGCCGGCCAGCGTACCGCGGTAGAGGCAGCGCAGCTCGGGCAGCTCGGCGTAATCGCTGGGGTGCATGAGGGTGCTGGGCTTTGGCAGCTCCAGCGCACCGCTCTTCTGGAGCACCTCACTGACGAACTGGGAGCAGAAATAATGCCGGCGGCGCTGCCAGCGGATATGCATCCAGCAGAGCAGCAGACCCAGCGAATTGAAGCGGTAGAGCTCCCCGTGGTGCATCATGTGCTGGGTGCGGCGCTTGGCGCGGGTGTAGGCTTCGTCAGTCACTTCCAACGCGTAGAGGGCGCAGGGGATGTTCTCCCGCATGAGGAACACGCCCCGGTTCAAGTACTCCCGGCTGGGACCTGCGGGGAACATGGTATAACCATTCTTGCGGGTAGAGCTGTAGAGGGTGCTCAGGTCCTCGTCGAAGGCGAGGGAGACGTGGGTGTACTGCGCACCGGTCAGGCTGTACACGAGGTTCGAGAGCAGGGTGCCGGAGCGGGTAAGAAATATGTAAAGCGTCTTCATCGTCGTTGTTTCTCCATGCTGGCGGCTCATGGCCGCGGGTCAGACTGGCTCAGTATATCATAAGTCGTGCGTTTTTTCCAGATAAATCGCAAAATATCCACAAATATTTTGTGTCTCTACTTATAATACGTTTTTTCGCGGCCCAAAATTGCAGCCTCTTCTCTCCTGATTTCCGCTCCTTGTATCCCAAATCGACAAAATTTTATCAAAGATTTGTTTTTGGCATAAAATCTTTAATTTGTACAGGCAAACGGGCCAAGATTTTTACGAAACTGTCTCAAATACCCCGGATTCTTAATAAGATTTGTTGCTTTTACCCGAAGAAAACCGCCCCGCCGGTTGATTTCGGCCCCAATTTATGTATAATGATATACAGGAGAATACGCATCTGTATTTCTTTTCGTCGTCCTTTTGCGGTGTCCTTTTGGCTGAGGGCAGCTTACCGCTGGTGTCTGGGCGATGACCTGAACGAAAGAAGAGGTATAAGTATCATGGCAAAGTTGGATCTGAGCAAGTATGGTATCACCGGCACGACCGAGATCGTGTACAATCCCTCTTACGAGCAGCTGTTCGAGGAGGAGACCAAGCCCGAACTGGAAGGCTACGAGAAGGGCCAGGTCAGCGAGCTGGGCGCTGTCAACGTCATGACCGGCATCTACACCGGCCGCTCCCCCAAGGATAAGTTCATCGTCATGGACGAGAACTCCAAGGACACCGTGTGGTGGACCAGCGACGAGTACAAGAACGACAACCACCCCGCTTCTCAGGAAGCCTGGGAAGCTGTGAAGGAGATTGCCAAGAAGGAGCTCTCCAACAAGCGCCTGTACGTCGTGGATGCTTTCTGCGGTGCCAACAAGGACACCCGCATGGCCGTCCGCTTCATCATGGAAGTGGCCTGGCAGGCACATTTCGTCACCAATATGTTCATCAAGCCCACCGCTGAGGAGCGGGAGAACTTCGAGCCTGATTTCGTTGTCTACAACGCTTCCAAGGCTAAGGTCGAGAACTACAAGGAGCTGGGCCTGAACTCCGAGACTGCTGTGCTGTTCAACATCACCAGCAAGGAGCAGGTCATCGTCAACACCTGGTACGGCGGCGAGATGAAGAAGGGTATGTTCTCCATGATGAACTACTTCCTGCCGCTGAAGGGCATCGCTTCCATGCACTGCTCTGCCAACACCGATAAGGAGGGCAAGAACACTGCCATCTTCTTCGGTCTGTCCGGCACCGGCAAGACCACCCTGTCCACCGACCCGAAGCGTCTGCTCATCGGCGATGACGAGCACGGCTGGGACGACAACGGCGTCTTCAACTTCGAGGGCGGCTGCTACGCTAAGGTCATCAACCTGGACAAGGACTCTGAGCCCGACATCTACAACGCCATCAAGCGCAACGCTCTGCTGGAGAATGTCACTCTGGACGCTGAGGGCCACATCGATTTCGCCGACAAGAGCGTGACCGAGAACACCCGCGTCTCCTACCCCATCGACCACATCCAGAACATCGTCCGCCCCATCTCTTCTGCACCCGCAGCCAAGAATGTCATCTTCCTGTCTGCTGATGCATTCGGCGTCCTGCCCCCGGTCTCCATCCTGACTCCGGAGCAGACCCAGTACTACTTCCTGTCCGGCTTTACCGCAAAGCTGGCCGGCACCGAGCGCGGCATCACCGAGCCCACCCCCACCTTCTCCGCCTGCTTCGGTCAGGCCTTCCTGGAGCTACACCCCACCAAGTACGCTGAGGAGCTGGTCAAGAAGATGCAGAAGAGCGGCGCCAAGGCTTATCTGGTCAACACCGGCTGGAACGGCACCGGCAAGCGCATCTCCATCAAGGATACCCGCGGCATCATCGACGCTATCCTGAGCGGTGCCATCAACGAGGCTCCCACCAAGAAGATCCCCTACTTCGATTTCGAGGTCCCCACTGCTCTGCCCGGCGTTGACCCCGCTATCCTCGACCCCCGCGACACCTACGCAGATGCCGCTCAGTGGGAAGAGAAGGCCAAGGATCTGGCTGGCCGCTTCATCAAGAACTTCGCAAAGTACGAGGGCAACGAGCACGGCAAGGCTCTGGTCTCCGCCGGCCCCCAGCTGTAAGCTGACAGCACCTCTTACATAAAGAGCTTTTATCCCCCTGTCCACACCGGGCAGGGGGATTTTTATGTCCCGAAAAAATGGCGAAACCTATTTTTTTTTTGCGGAACCATGTTATACTTAGTCCAAATTCTGCACCGCGGCAGGAAGCCTTTCGGGACATATAAGGGGTATTGCTTATGAATAATCAGACAGTCAACGACTACTTCAAGCACCACTGGGCGAAGCTCATCGTCTTTGTGCTCTTTACGGCGGTGGTGTCCTTTTTCGCACCGCTGAAAAGCTTCCAGCTCAAGTGGCTCATCGACTCCAAGAGCAAGCAGGAGGCGCTGGGCTATATGGGGCTGGTGTTCCTCATCACCTTCACCAGCTGGTTTTTCGAACGGCTGAGCCGCCGCTCCTTTACAAAACTCGCCTGCGGTGCCGTGGAGCAGGTACGGGGACAGGTCATGGAGCGGGTGCTGCGCCGCACGGTGTCCCAATATCAGCGGGAGGGCGACGCAGCCTATCTCTCCCTGCTGACCACCGACCTGCGCACCCTCTACGACGACTATTATATGTCCATCTTCAATATCGTGTTCTGGGGCGGCATCATGCTCTGCGCTCTGGGAATGTACCTCTACATCAGCCCGGTGATGCTGGCGGCGATTTTGCTCGTGACCGTGCCGCCGCTGGTGCTGCCCCGCAAGATGAACGAGCGGCTCAAAGCCGCCCGCGACGCCTTCTCGCTCCAGATGGCGGGCTACACCCAACAGCTCAAAGAGCTTCTGGGCGGGTTTGAGGTCATCCGGGGCTTTCTGCGAGAGGACGCCTACGCCGCCCGCCACCGGGACGCTGCCCGGCAGGCCCGCACCAGCGAGCTGGGCTATCAGCAGAGCCTCAACGCCATGGTGGTCAACACCTCTCTCATCAGCAACCTCATCTTCCCCATCGTCATGCTGGTGGGCCTGTTCCTCGCCTTTGATGGCCGTCTGACGATCGGCACCGTCTCCACCGCCGCCAGCATGGCGAATTTCGTCATCACGCCCTGCAGCCAGATCGCTCAGTGCTGGGCCAAGGTCAGGTCCTCCAAAGGCATCCGCCAGCGGTTAGAAGACGCCATATCCGGCCCGGAAGAAACGCCCAAAGGTCAGCCCATCGGCAGGCTTGAGCACATCGAGTGCCAAGACACCGGCTTTACTTATCCGGGTGCTGCCGCGCCGGTGCTGAGCGGTGTCCGGCTGACCGTTTCCGGGCAGGAAAAGGCCGTTCTCGTGGGCGAGAGCGGCTGCGGCAAGTCTACACTGGCAAAGCTGCTGTTCCAGTACTACCCAGACTATACCGGCAGCATCCTCTTCAACGGCCAGCAGTTGCGCGGCATCGACCGTCAGAGCCTCTACCAGCGGGTGGGCTACATTGCCCAGACCACCTATCTCTTCAACGACACCCTCCGCAGCAACATCTGCCTCGGCGCGGACTTCCCCGAGGCTCAGCTTTCCCACGCCATCGAAACGGCGGGCCTCACCGACTGGGTGAGCACCCTGCCCGACGGCCTCGACACCCTCATCAGCGAGAACGGCAAGAACCTCTCGGGCGGGCAGCGCCAGCGCATCGGCATCGCACGGCTGGCACTTCGCCGGTACGACCTCATCATCGCCGACGAGATCACCGCCAGCCTCGACCCCGACACCAGCGGACAGGTCATGGAAAATCTGCTCGCTCTCCCCTGCATGGTGGTGGCCATCACCCACGACGTCTCGGGGGCGTTCATGAAACAGTTTGACAAGGTATACCGGGTGGAGCACGGAAGCGTCACGCAAGCATAAAAGGAGAGCCTGTGCCGGGTTTCAGCACATGCCCTCCTCTTGTTTTTACCGGTTATTTTGCCGCGTCGAACTCGGCCAGAATATCCTCCGTGGGAGCCGGGGTCACGAGGCTGACCACCACGCAGACGGCCAGCGAGACGAGGAAGGCGGGCAGAAGCTCATAGATGCCGAAGACGCCGCCCAGCGGGCTGACGATGTACTTCCAGACGAAGACCATCAGGCCGCCGCAGAGCATACCGGCCAGAGCGCCCTGCCAGTTGCAGCGCTTCCAGAACAGGGCGCAGAGGACGACAGCGCCGAAGGAGCCGCCGAAACCGGCCCACGCAAAGCTGACGATGCCGAAGACGCTGGAATCCGGGTCGCGGGCCAGCACCACGCCCACCACGCTGACGCAGATGATGGTCAGGCGGGCTGCGAAGAGGCTCTGCTTCTCGCTCAGCTTGAGGTGGCCGAACTCCTGCAAAATGTTCTGCGACACGCTGGACGCCGCGGCCAGCATCTGGCTGTCCGCCGTGGACATCGTAGCCGCCAGGATGCCTGCAAGGATGAGTCCGGCGAGAACTGCCGCCAGCACACCGTGCTGGCTGATGAGGCTGGCGATGCAGACGATGAGGGTCTCACTGGACGAGCCGCTGAGGAATTCCAGCGCACCGACCCTGGTCATGCCGAGACCCACCATGCCGATGACGATGGACGCCGTCATGGCGATGACCACCCAGACGGTGGCGATGCGGCGGCTGAGCACCAGCTTCTTCTCGTCCTCGATGGCCATGAAGCGGAGCAGGATGTGGGGCATACCGAAGTAGCCGAGACCCCACGCCATGGTGGAGACGATGTCCAGCAGGCTGTAGGACGTGGCCCCGCCGGTCACAGCGTCGTGGCTGGCCGTCATGGTCAGGTAGCCGGAAAGGCTCTGGGCGTTCTCGACAACAGCGCCCCAGCCGCCGGCCACAACGATGCCGTAGCCCAGCACCGCGATGAGGGCCAGCGACATGACCACCGACTGGATAAGGTCGGTGGTGGTGACGGCGCGGAAGCCGCCCAGAATGGTATAGCCCACGATGACGAGGGCCGACACCAGCATTGCTGCCATGTAATCTACGCCGAAGAGGCTGTGGAACAGCTTGCCGCAGGCCGCAAAGCCCGAGGCCGTATACGGCACGAAGAAGACGATGATGATGACCGCGCCCAGAGCGTTCAGCAGATTGCGCTGGTCATGGAAGCGAAGCGACAAGAACTGCGGTACCGTGATGGCGTCGAGGTTGGCCGAATAGCGGCGGAGCCGCCGGGCCACGATGAGCCAGTTGAGCCAGGTACCCAGCGCAAGGCCGATGGCCGTCCAGCCCGGCGAGGCAATGCCTGTCAGATAGGCCAGACCCGGCATACCCATCAGCAGCCAGCTGGACATATCGCTGGCCTCGGCGCTCATAGCCGTGACCAGCGGCCCCATCTTCCGGCCGCCGAGGTAGAAGTCGGCGCTGTCGTTGTTGGTCTTGCTATAGGCGAAACCCACCAGCAGCATAGCCGCAAGATAGACGACGATGGTGACGATGATACAGATCTCACTCATACACGTTCCCCCTTTGGTGCTTTTTCCTCTATGATAAAAGCATGGCATGATTTTACCACAGTAAAGCATCAAAGTGCAAGACCCCTGGGCAGATTCTTACCCTATGACCGAAATTTCGTCCTTTGCAGCGTCCAAAACCGCTCAATATGCCAGCAGGCCGTCCTCTTCCAGAGGACGGCCTGTTGGTTCGGATGAAGAAAATGATGAAAATAAAGAAGATGACAGATTATTTTGCGGCTTCGCCTTCGGGGAAGATGATCTTGTTCACGAAGAAGAAGATGACCATCGAGATGCCGCCGTTGAGCACCGTGGTGCCGATGTTGTAGATGAAATCAGGCACCAGCAGACCGGCCACAGCCACCCAGATGCAGTTGATGGAGTTGACGATGCAGGTGATGAGGCAGAAGGCCAGCAGATACCAGCCGATCTGCTTGGCGAGGTTGCCCTTGCTGCGGAAGACAAGGTTGCGCTGGATGGGGAAATTGATGCACTCGCCGATGACCATGGCCACCATGTAGGCGCAGAAGTAGGGCAGGCCGCCGTGGGCGGCGTCGTAGCCGAGGATATTCCACTTGAAGGTCTCGCCGAACAGAGTGATGTCGATGCCCGGCCAGCCGAAGTCCACCACCGGCAGGCTTGCAAACGCCTTGGGCAGGAACTGCAAAAGCAGGTATTTGAACACGGTGATGAGGTTGGACACGATGACGAACAGTCCACCCTCCCGCACCCATTTGGCTGCGGCCGGATGCTTTGCGGCAAAGTTATTCCAGAAATTCATGACCTTATTCCTTTCAGCTGTTTTTGAGCCGGTTTTCCATCTGGCTGTTCAGGATGAGATTCTTGACGAACTCATAGATGACCCGGAGGATGCCCACGAGCCAGAAGCCTTTCAGCTCCCAGACGAGGCCGTCCACCATGCCCATGCTCACCATGCCGTTGGTCATCTTGGCCAGCGCACGCAGCGGCATATTATACTGGAACACGGTGTTCAGGTCGGGGGTGCCTTTTGCAAAGCTGCTGTCCAGACGGTAGCGCAGCACCTTCTGTGCCACCCAGCCCAGCGGACTGCGGCCATGGTCCATCTCGCCCAGCGTCATGTTCCGGTCGATGCGGACGACATCCTCCGGCACAGGGTGGCCCAGCAGAGCCTCGAACTCGGCGTCGGTCACATAGGTGATCTGACCGGAGACGTAGTGGAGCAGGTCGAGGCCCTCGTAGGGGTCGGGAGCGTTGGTCCCCTTGACGGAGACTTCCGCCGTCAGGCGGATGTCTGCGCTGGATGCACCCACGCGGAGCTGATAGCTTCCGCCTTCGACTTCCCAGCGGTCAGTCTTGACGTTCCAGTAGCGGAACGCCTTGTCGTCCAGAGCGATGCTCACCGTTCTGCTCTCGCCGGGGGCGAGGAAGGCCTTTGCAAAGCCCTTCAGCTCCTGCGCCGGGCGGAAGATTTTTGCGTCCTGCTTTGCGACGTAGAGCTGAACGATCTCGGCACCGGCACAGCTGCCAGTGTTGGTGACGGTGAGGGTCACACCCTTCTCGTCTGCCTTCAAATCACTGTACTCGAAGGTGGTGTAGCTCAGGCCGTAGCCGAAGGGGAACGCCACCGGCACACCGGCGGTCTGATAGTACCGGTAGCCCACATACAGGCCCTCGCGGTACTCCACGTTCCGGCCCTCGCCGCCGAAGTTCGCCTTGGCGGGGGTGTCGTCGTGAGCCTGCGCCCAGGTCTGGGACAGCTTGCCGCAGGGGCAGAGCTTGCCGGTGAGGATGTCTGCGGCCGCGCCTGCGCCTGCCTGTCCGCCCAGTGCGCCGTAGACCAGCGCCCTGCACTGGCCGACCCACGGCGTCTCTACCGGCGCACCGGCGCTCAGCAGAACGACGACGTTCGGATTGACGGCAGCCACAGCGGCCAGAAGCTGCTGCTGGTTCTCGGCCAGCTTCATGTCTGCGCGGTCGAGGCCTTCGCTCTCCCGCAGCTCATCGAGGCCGAGGCAGAGCAGAACAGTGTCAGCCTTCTTTGCGAGGGCCACAGCCTCTTCCAGCTTCTCGGCGTCAGCTGCACCCTGACGCTCGAAACCGGAGGCATAGCCCACGAAGGTGATGCCGCTGTCGTCGGCCTTGATGCTGTCCAGCAGGGTGTCCACCTGCAGGGCGTTGACGGCGCTGGAACCTGCGCCCTGATAGCGGGGCGTCTCGGCAAAGTCGCCGATGACGGCCAGCTTCTCATTGGGCTTGAGCGGCAGGATGCCGCCCTCGTTCCTGAGCAGGACGATGCTCTCTGCGGCCGCGCGGCGGGCAAGCTTATGGTGCGCGGCAGCGTCGAAGGTGCGGGGCGCTTTTTCCACCGCAGCGTGGGTGGAGAGCACCAGTTCCAGCATCTCGTCGAGGCGGGCGTCCACGTCGGCCTCGGAAATTTTGCCGTCCTGTACGGCCTTCATCAGCTCCCGGATGGAGTCTCCGCCGGGGCAGGGCATTTCGAGGGTGGAGCCGTTCTTCACGCCGAGGGCGTGGTCATTGGAGCCGCCCCAGTCGGTGACGACGGCCCCGTCGAAGCCCCAGTCCTTCCGCAGAATGTCCTGCAGCAGGTGGGCATTCTCGTTGGCATAGGTGCCGTTGATGAGGTTGTAGGAGGTCATGATGGTCTTGGGCTTTGCCTCTTTCACCACGATCTCGAAACCGGTCAGATACAGCTCCCGCAGGGTGCGCTCATCGAGCACCGAGTCGCTGGCCATGCGGCGCAGCTCCTGACTGTTGACCGCAAAGTGCTTGGGGCAGGCAGAGATGCCATTTTTCTGGATGCCGCGCACATAGGCAGCGGCCATCCTGCCCGCGAGGATGGGGTCTTCCGAGAAATACTCGAAGTCGCGGCCGCAAAGGGGGCTGCGCTGGATGTTCAGGCCAGGGCCGAGCAGGACAGCCACTTCCTGTGCAGCGGCTTCCTCGCCCAGTGCCTCGCCCACGGCTTCGCCCAGCTTCTCATCCCAGCTGCACGCAGTGGCGGAAGAGGTCGGGAAACAGGTTGCCGGAACGCTGGGGTTGAGGCCCAGATGGTCGGCGGCGCCGGCCTGCTTGCGGACACCGTTGGGGCCGTCCGAAAGAGTGATGGCCGGGATGCCCTTGCCCGGCAGAGCGCGGGTGGTAAAGACAGTCTCGCCCGAGAGCAGGGCGCATTTTTGTTCTAAGTTCAGTTTCTGGATGATGTCGGTATGCTTCATCGCATTTTCCTCATTTTATCCTGAGCAGGGCAAAGGCCCGCTGTCTGGTGCAGCGGGCCTTTGCCGTTGGTTCAGTTCAGGTGCTGCATGGAGAGAGAGTTCGGTTTAGACTTCTTCCTCTTCTTCCTTGCGCTTCTTGTAGTTCTTGATGGCGGTGTACTCCAGGCCAACGATGAGCAGCGCGGCTACGACGTCAGCGCCGATCAGGATGACCTTCCACTTTGCCATGCCGGGGTTCAGGTTCTCAGCCTCATAAGCGCGGCTGTTGACCACGGTGTAGAGGATGTTCTTGGCAGAGGTGCGCATTGCCTGCTTGCTGCTGTTGGTCAGAACAGTCATCTTGTTGAAGTCATTGCCGGTGGTGCAGAGCATCAGATCGCTGCCGTTGCGGACGCCCTGATCAGCGGTCATGTAGCCGTAGACACCGAAGTAGTCGGTCTCGACGAAGCCGAGGAAGCCCCACTCACCGCGCAGGACGTTCTGCAGCAGCTCCTTGCAGCCGCCAGCCCAGCGGCTGCCGATGTAGTTGAAGGAAGACATGACAGCGTGGCAGTCAGCATCCTTGACAGACATCTCGAAGGGCTTGAGGTAGATCTCGCGGATAGCCTGCTCGTTGGACCAGGTAGCCAGCATAGAAGTACGGTTGCCTTCCTGATCGTTCAGGGCGAAGTGCTTCATGTAAGCGTAGACGCCGTGCTCCTGTGCGCCTGCGATGGCGTTTGCGGCCATAGCACCGGACAGGACACCGTCCTCCGAGTAGTACTCGAAGTTACGGCCTGCAAAAGCGGTGCGGTGGATGTTCATTGCCGGGCCATACCAGCCGGACGTGTTCATCTCGTTGGCCATCTTGCCGATGCTGTCGCCGAAGTCGTGTGCCAGATCTTTGCTCCAAGTCATGCCGATGAGGGTAGCAGCCGGGAAACCGACAGAGCCGACGCCGGTGAAGTTGTTGTTGATGGACGCAGGGCCGTCACAGTCGTTGGTGCGCACCTTGCCGATGCTGTCCACAGCTGCAGTCTGATAGCCGCCGAAGCCGATGGTCTGCTGCAGGTCGTCGATGCTCATCTCATCCAGCAGGTCATCCCACTTGGAATCGTTGTAATCCACGCCGCGCAGGTCAGCCAGCTTGAGGCCGTTCTTTGCGCCGGTGGTGATGTCCTCTGCGTTGGGGTCATCGTCCTTCTCGTAGTTGACCTCAGTGTAGGTGTGTGCGTTGTCGAAGACAGCCTTGACCTCATCGCTCATGTTGTAATCAGCAGGAGCGGCAGTGGCCTCAGCATAGTTTGCAAAACCGTCCGCACGGGACAGATAGGTGATCTCGCCCTCTGCGAAATCGAACTGATTGGTCGCTGCAACAGCGTCGCTCTCGCGCTTGTTGGACTCGTTGTAAACGATGTCGGAAGCAACAGTGTAGGTCTTGGAATCCAGAACATTGTGGGAGTCAGAGTTGGTGCTGATGATGTAATCGCCAGCCTCCAGCACATAGCAGCCGTTGTTCTTGTAATCGTAGGAAGCCAGATCCTCGACCGGGATGGTGAAGTCGATGGTCTCGCTCTCGCCGGGGGCAAGCTCGCTGGTCTTGGCGAAGTCCAGCAGGTTTGCGGAGGCCTTCTCAATGCCGCCGTTGGTGTACGGAGGATCATTATAGATCTCCACGACATCCTTGCCGGCAGCAGAGCCGGTATTGGTGACGGTGACAGAGAACTTCAGGCTGCTGCCGTCGCTGGTGATGTCGCTCATCTTCTGGGTGAAGGTGGTGTAGCTCAGGCCGTAGCCAAAGGGATAGACAACTTCCTTGTCGTAGTCGATGAGGCCTTCATCGGCAGCAGTCTCATAGAACTTGTAGCCGACATAGATGCCCTCAGCGTAGTTGACGAAGGATGCAGTAGCGCCTGCGGGGTCGAAGGAGCTGGAATCGGAATCCAGCTCGGTGGCGTTGGTGTACTTGAAGTCACCGAAGTTGTTCCACCACGGAGAAGCGGTCAGGTCAGCAGCATAGGTGTCAGCGGTACGGCCGGAGGGGTTGACCTCACCGGCAACCACGCGGCCAAAGCCCTCAAAGCCGGACTGACCGGTGCCGGGGCAGAGCAGGACGCCCTTGATCTGGGGGTAGTTCTTGACCCAGTCCATCTCGAAAGCGTTTGCGCCGTTGTAAACGACGATGACGTTGTCGAAGTTGGAAGTGACGAGGTCGATGAGCTCTTCCTCGCGGTTGGACAGCTGCAGGAAGTGGTCGCCCTTATCCCAGTCATTGCCCTCGTTCAGGGTGTCATCGTAAGTGCCGTTGTAGTAGCCGGCGCCGCGCTGAGAACCACGGTAATCTGCCACACGGCGGACCCAGCTGCCGTCCACGACAGCAGACATGTCGGTGGGAAGGTCTGCGCCCTCACCGCCGACGCGGGTGATGACGACCATAGCGGTGTCAGAATATGCCTTGGCGTTTGCCATCATCTCGTCGGTGTACAGGCTGACATTCGGCTCGGGCAGGGTCCAGTCCTGCTGTGCCATGCCGACGCTGGGGCGGGTGGAGCAGTAATCGGTGTAGAACTTGCTCAGCTCGTCGTTGGTCTCGATGCCTGCATCATGCAGACCGGTGAGCAGGTCGGTGACAGGGTAAGCGTCGTTCAGAGCGCCGGAACCGGTGCCGCCGTAGCAGGGGCTGGTGGAAGCCCAGCCGAAGACGTTCAGCTTGGAACCGGAAGCCACAGGCAGGATGTTGTCATCGTTCTGAGCCAGAACGATGCCTTCCTGAGTGATCTCATTGACCAGCTCGGTGGCCTCTGCGGAAGTCTCCTCACTGATGGAACCTTCGCCGGAGACCAGGTCCAGCATGGTGGACATGGGGCCGGTGCAGATGAGGTTGATAACAATCGCCAGCGCCAGCAGAATGGCGAGGCCGGACTGCGCACGAATCATCTTCTTTTTCGCTTTGGGCATCTTCCGCACCGCGAACATCACGAGGAGCGCGAGTACGAGGACGACGCCGAATGCAATCAGATAGTTCTGAATGTTCGAAACTACCTGCATTACATCATCCATATTGATGGACAACATAATTTTCTTCCTCCTTATTCTGAATCCATATTTTCCGGGTACAGCTCCCGGAGCATTGCCACTATTATAAATGGATTCAAAGAAAATTCACAAACATCTTCACAATCTGTCATTTTGGAGGCATAGTTTGCAGAAGTTTCAATTTGGTTTCAAATTTTATTGTGCTAATCCACAATTTTGAGAACGGTTTTATTGTGCAGAATAACAAAACGTCTCTGTCATCGCTGTGCGATGACAGAGACGTTTCTCACGATGGGACAGGCAGCAAGATCCGCAGGGTGAACCAGCCGTCGGCCCAATGAAGGGTCATGGTGCCGTCGTGGTGCTGGGCGGCCGCCTGCACGCCCTGTAAGTCATAGCCGCCGTGGGCGTTGTGGACGGGCAGGCCGTCCGCGCCCATCTCCACGGGCTGGGCGCAGTAGTTCTCGAAGCGGAGCATCACGCAGCCGCTCTGGTTATAGATGGCCACCCGCAGCAGACGCTTTTCGGGGTCGGGCTCGGCCAGCACGCTCTCGATGGCGTTGTCCAGCGGCGCGCCCACGAGGGTACACAGCTCCCGCGTGCTCAGAAAGCCCAGCTGGCTGCCGTCGGCCACGCTGGTCATGTTGATGCCGCGCTGCTGGCAGTCCATGCTTTTGGCGGTCAATAGTGTATCCAATACCGGGTTGCCAGTCTTGTTCTCGGCCTCATACTGCCGGAGGCCGCTCTCCATCCGGGCCAGAGCCGCGTCCTGCTTGGCCCGGTCGCGCTCGGCGCGGATGTCCGCGATTTGAATCTTCAGCTCGTGATAGCGGCTGTTGATGAGCCGGATGCCCTCTTTGCTCCGCTTGTACTGCTCGTACTGGCGGTGGAGCACCTCGTCCATGGCGGCAAGCTCACTGTGGAGCGCCGCCTCCCGCAGCTGTTCGTGCTGGACCGTCAGGATGAGCACGCCGCAGATGTCCACCAGCGTGCGGATGTAGTAGACGCTCATGTCCACCTCGCGGTCGCCCAAGAACAGCAGGTTGCTCACCGCGAAGACCATCGCCGCCATGACGACGGCCACGAGGCCCGCTTTTCCGCTGATGACGATATGGCCCTTGGGACTTTTGTGCTTATGCTCCAGCACCCAGATGCAGCCGAAAACGCCGCCATAGACCACCACCAGAAGCAGCAGTGACAGGCCGTCGGCCCCGCTGCGCTGAGGCCAGAGGAAGCAGTGCAGCTGCCACTCGGCGCTGGCCGCCAGCTCTGCCAGAACGAAGGCCCGGGCGCAGACATAGCCCGCTTCCAGCAGGGAGATGGTGCGGGTGACCCAGAGGTATAAATACTGTATCCCCACAGCTGCCGCCATGCAGGGGATCCACCACGCCAGCGGAACGCTGCCCGTGGCCTGCAAAAAAGCACTCAGGGCCAGCGCCCATGCCGCACTGGCAGCGATGGTGGCCGTTTTGCCGAAGCGGATGCCCAGCGGCAGGGCGTAGATGCCCACGGCCAGACACTCGGCCAGCGCCGTATACAGGCGCGGGATGTTGGGCAGTGCCGTCATGCACCCTCACCCCCGATGTGGTCGGCCAGCGCCGCGAGGAAGGCTTTCCGCCGGGGGCGGCTGACCTGCAATTCGTAGGGTCCCACCTGCACCATCCCCTGCTGCACGCTCTTCACCTGTGCCAGATTGACAAGGTAGCCGCTGTTGCAGCGGGCAAAAGGCCGCTCGGCCAGCTTTTCCTCAAAGGCTTTCAGGGTGCCTGCCGCCACGAAATCGCCCTCTTCGGTATAAAAATGGACGCGGTGTCCCTCGCTTTCCAGATAATAGATGAGGGACGAATCCAGCCGCCGCATCCCGCCCTCCACCGGCAGGGCCAGATAATGCCGTGCGCGGCGGCGCAGCTGTTCTTCGGCCTTGCGCAGCTGCTGCGAAAATGCAAAATAAGGCACCGGCTTGAGCACATAGTCCAGTGCGCCCACGGCGTACCCGCCGATGGCGTACTGCGCCATATTCGTGATAAAAACGATGATGACGTCCTTGTCCAGCTCCCGCACCCGCCGGGCCGTCTCCATGCCGTCCAGATGCTTCATCTCCACGTCCAGAAACAGGATGTCGTACACCGGGCGGTAATCATCCAGCAGCTCCATGCCGTCAGCGAACTCCGTCACCGCGAACTCGGTGCCGTACTGCCGGGTGTGCCGCTGCACATAGCCCTGAAGCTGCGCCCGCACCTCTGCCTCGTCCTCGACCAGAGCAATGCGTATCATTGCCACACCTCCTTTTTCCGCAATTTTTCCAGTTTTTATTGTAACACGAAATAGGGCGTGTGGCAAATGGGAGAATAAAACAGCAGCCCCGCTTCATCTACTGCGAGGCTGCTGTTCTGTGATTGGAAAAATTTCAGGCTCAGTTCGTCTTGACGGCCACAAGGATACGGATCTTCCTGCCGCCGGAGCAGCCGAAGTTGTCGTACCAGCCGATGAGCTTATAATCCTCGGTGTTGATCTTGGGCAGCGAGGTGGCGAAATACTGGCCGTTCGACCACAGATACACCTGCATATCGTCGGCGGTCTCATAGCGCTTGTCGCCGCTCATGACCGAAGCTGCGCCCAGCTTATCGATGACTACCGGCGAGAGCTGGAGCATCCGGTTGATGGCCTTGCCGTCAGCAGAGCGGCCGATGGCGATGCCGCCTGCGATAACGGGGTACTTGGTGGCGGTGCTGTAGGCCACCTGCTTGCCGCCGGAGTAGCAGACATAGGTCGCGCCCTCGCCCAGATAGTTGAGGAAGTCGCCCAGCGTACCGCCCACGCTGTCGCCGGTACGGCGGAGCACATAGCTGAACAGCTGGTCCGTCTTGCCGGTAAGGGTGTTCCAGGTAGAGCTGACGACACTGCCGTCGATGAGGCCGTAGAGCACATCGCTGGTGCTGGGAACAAGGATGTTCTTCACATCCTGGAAGGTCTCCTCATCGGTCTTGTCCACCTTGGTGGTGGTCCCAGCGGGGAGGCCTGCAGCCTCTCTTGCGGCGTCCTGGGCCTTGTCGCTGATCTTTTTGTCGATCTTCTTGGCGGCTTCGTCCGTCAGGCGGCGGACAGAATCCAGCGCAGCGTACTCCCACAGGTCACCGGTCACATCGTCGAGGATGACCCGGTCGATCTGGCCCGCGGAATTGGTGGTGTAGTAGCGGACGTCGCTTTCACTCAGAGTTACCCCCGATAGGCGGCTGGGGCGAACTGCCCCAGCCACACCCTCCGACGTCGTATCAATGATCTGCACGTTGTCTGCAAACGGGGTGTCGCCCAGCGCGGTGCCGTCGGCGCTGACGGTGCCGCTGGTCGAGCGGGGCGAGATGGACTGGACGCTTTCGCCGTCACCGTCCACGCTGATCTCCACCAGCTTGCCGGCCGGGAAATTGAGCTTATTATCCACGTTGACGGTGCGGGCGGTGCCGTCGGTACACATGACCGAGACAGCCTGCTGCACCTCAGCGCTGTTCGTCTCCACGAGGGTGCGGGATGAGGACTGGACCACGCCGTAGAACACAGCGTCTGCCGCGTCGCCGGTGAGGACGGAGACAGCTGCATCGTTCATGCCCAGCAGCAGAGTGACCACCTGGCCCACGCCGCCGCCGGACAGGGAGGACAGCTGATAGGCCACAGAGGGCGAAGCGATGGCGTAGGTGACGCCGGCCACGGTCACAGAGGTCGGAGCGCTGGCCGAGGGCGAGACAGCCGTCACGCGGCCTGCGGCGCGCTTGTTGTAGATCCAGACGGTGCGGGCGCTCTCGTTATAATAGTAGACATCATAGGGAGAGAGGGCCGCAGAGGTGGTGACTTCGTCGTTGCGGTAGATGGCCGCCGGGGCGAAAGGCAGGACGGTGGAAGCATCTGCCACGAAGGGACCCTTGACATTGTCCAGCAGGACAGAAGAGATGTCCACCTGGCCGTTGCTCACGGCAAAGCCCAGGGTGGAAGCGTAGACCTGACCGCTGCCGTTCATAGCGGTGAGGGCGTTGTAGAAGAGCACGGTACCCTGCTCGAGGGTCAGAGTCTCGCCCTGACGGGCATTGATCTCATTGCGCAGGCCCAGTGCGCTGGCCTTGCTGAGCTGAGCTGTGGGGAAGGTACCGCCCAGCTTTGCCACATCATAGCCCAGCAGGCGCAGCGCCATGGTGCAGGCTTCTTCCAGCGTGACGGTGTTGTCCGGGCGGAAGCTGCCGTCGGAGTAGCCGGTCATCCAGCCGTTCTGGACGGCAGTGCGGATGTAGACCGCATAGGGAGAGTCGCTGTCTACATCGCTGTAGAGGCGGCCGGTGCGGCCCTGTGCCGTGGTGGTATCGCGGTAAGCAGAGAATGCGGTGAGGAGGCGGGCCGCCTGCCCACGAGTGAGGGGCGCACCCAGAGAACCGGCCTGCTCGGCGGTCAGACCGCCCAGTGCCGTCGCCGTCTGGACTGCCGCGTTGGAGCCGACCGCAGAAGCGGGCAGCACCAGCATGGAAACAGCCACGCAGACAGCCAGCAGGAATGCGAGGAATCGTTTTTTCATGGTAAACTCCTTAATCATATCTGAGCGCTTCGATGGGGTTCAGGTTGGCGGCACGGCGGGCCGGCAGGAAGCCGAACAGGACACCGATGCCGCAGGAGATGCCCACGGCGATGGCTGCTGCGTCCGCCGAGGGGGTGACATTCAGGGTAATATCCGTCAGGATATACGGAAGGATCTGGTTGATAATGGCCGACACGACGTAGCCCAGCACGATGCCGAGGCAGCCGCCCAGCGCCGACGTGACGCCGGCCTCCACGACGAACTGGGTCAGGATGGTGCTCTCCTGTGCGCCCAGTGCCTTGCGGATACCGATCTCACGGGTGCGTTCGGTGACGGACACCAGCATGATGTTCATGATGCCGATGCCGCCGACCAGCAGCGAGATGCCTGCAATGGCCGTCAGGACGCCCACCATGACGTTGATCATGGAGGACATCTGCTTCATGGCTGCGCTCAGGCTCATGACGTAGACATAGTCGTCCTTGCTGACCAGCTTCTTGAGCCGCGACTGCAAAAACTCCTGTGCCTCATTCGAGTGGTCCGCGTCCTGCAGGACCACATAGTACTGGCTGACACTGCTGGTGTTGTTGACGCTCATCAGGGTGGTATAGGGGATAAGAACAATGTCGTCGTTGCCGCCCTCGTACTGAGAGGCGGGTTTGGAGCGGCCCTCCAGCACGCCCACGATGCGAAACTCGTTTGCGCCCACCTTGAGGGTGCTGCCGAGACCGTTGCCGCCGAAGATCTTGCGGTCCACATAGTCGCCGATGACACAGATATTCTTGTTGTCTATCAAATCGGTGTACTGGATGCCGCGGCCCTTGGCCACCTTGTAGTTGTTGATGGTCGTGTAATCTTCGTTGACGCCGCTGATGTAGGTGCGGCGGTACTTCTCGCCCGCCACCCGCAGCGTGTCGCCGCCGACACTGGCAATCGGCGAAAGACCCTTATAATACTCGGGCTTTTCATTGATGATCCTGTACACATCGTCCACTTCCACTGAGCGGGTGCTGGCGGTCATGACGTTGACGCTCAGAATATCGCTGCCCATGTCGGAGTAGAAGTCCTGCATCATGTTGGTCATGCCGTTGCCGAGACCGACGATGACGATGACGGCCATGACGCCGATGATGATGCCCAGCATGGTGAGGAAGGTGCGGACTTTGTTGCTCCACACGTTCTGGATGGCCTGCTTGAAGGTCTCCTTTATCATGCGTGCGCTCCCTCCTCTCCGGCTTTCGGGGCCGACATCATGAGGTTCGGCTGCACGACCGCCTCGGGGGCGTGGGCATCGCCGTCGTAGACGACGACACCGTCCTCCAACCGGATGATGCGCTCTGCCTGCACGGCGATGGAGTTGTCGTGGGTGATGAGGACCACGGTGTGGCCCTGTTTGTGCAGCTCCTGAAGCATCCCCAGCACCTCCCGGCCGGTATGGGAGTCCAGCGCGCCCGTCGGCTCGTCGGCCAGAATGATGGGCGGGTTGCGGACAAGGGCGCGGGCGATGGACACACGCTGCTGCTGGCCGCCGGAGAGCTGGTTGGGGAACCGCTTCTCCATGCCCTTGAGCTGCATCAGCTCCACTACGTCATTGGTGCGGCGGATGATCTCATCCTGAGGGATCTTGGCCACACGCAGACCGTAGGCGATGTTCTCCCAGATGTTCAGGTGGGGGAACAGGGCGTAGGACTGGAACACCATGGAGATGCCCCGCTTGTTGGGGGGGATCTTGGCTACGTCTCGGTCTCCGATGAACACGTTGCCGCTGGTGGGATACTCAAAACCGGAGATCATCCGCAGGGTGGTGGTCTTGCCGCAGCCGCTGCCGCCCAGCAGGGCGATCATCTCGCCTTCGGCAGCCTTCAGGTTCATGGAATCCACCGCGGTGAACTCGCCGAATCGCTTGGTCAGTCCCTGTAATTCCAAAGTAGCCATAGTTTACACCTTTCCATTCTCACTTAACAAACATGTCCAACCCTACAAACTTCTCCATCAGTACGATCAGAACCAGAGATGCCAGGATCAGCAGTGTGGAGATGGCGGCCAGAGTGGGATCGAAGGTCAGCTCCATATAGTTCATGATGCGGATGGGCAGGGTGATGAACCTCGGGGTGGAGAGCAGGCTGCTCAGGGCCACCTCGTCAAAGGAATACAAAAAAGCCAGCAGCGCACCGGCCATGATGCCGGGCCGGGCCAAGGGAATGGTGATCTTGAAGAACACCTGAATAGGGGTGGCTCCCATGGAGGTAGCCGCATCCTCCAGCGTCCAGTTGAACACATGGAGTACAGACACCGTGTTCCGCACGATGTAGGGCAGAATGATAATGAGATGGCCGATGAAAATGCGCAGCATACCGGACACACCGCCGATCTGGCTGTAGACCTGCAGCAGAACAAAGGCGAAGGCCACACTGGGCACATACATGGGAGAGGTGTAGTAGTTCAGCAGGGCGTCCTTGCCCTTAAAGCTGT